>Ga0209828_1000091_pt1 | contig 73459 bp, 45 predicted proteins | sample MaitaG_FD_187429 | JGI IMG/M metagenome (GOLD analysis project Ga0209828, IMG submission 187429) | Marine algal microbial communities from Maine, USA - Maine_Asex2 metaG (SPAdes) (version 2) | ecosystem: Host-associated > Algae > Red algae > Unclassified | place: Maine, USA | collected 2015-01-05
AATGTGGAGACAAAAAGTCCCGATGAATTTGACTACCTTAATTGAAATTTTATTGGAAGCAGGTGCAGACAAAAATGCAACAATGAATGTATACGGTGGACACTTTACAACTCTTGAACTTTTAATAACAAGTGCCCATCCTTACGCCGCTGGCATAGTTGATGACCTTAAAAGAGTTTTGAAATAGAGTTTTGAAATAGAGTTTTGAAATAGAATTTCATGGCGCAAAATCATTTTAGACCATAGCGATTTATCAAGAATTAATTTTTTTTTCCTCAAAGGCAACCCTTCATATTTTTTTGAATACTTAACTATATAAGGCTCTGGCAAAAGAGGCTATTGCTTTTAGTAAATCTATCAATTTTCAAAAAAAAAATTAAAACATGAGACAAAAATCTTTATTATTCATTTTCGTTTTAGTCTGTATTATTTCTTCGGCAAAGGCCCAAACTGTAGTCGATATTGTTGTTAACAGTGCAGATCATAATACTCTCGAAACAGCAGTCTTAGCTGCAGGATTAGCAGAAACACTTTCTGGAGAAGGTCCATTTACCGTATTTGCCCCGACAGATGCAGCTTTTGCAGCTATTGACCCCGATGTATTAAATTCTTTACTTGCTGACCCAACTGGTGCATTAACTGACATTTTAATATATCATGTCGTATCAGGAGTCGCTGATGGTAGTAACATATCTGATGGATTGGGAATAGGTGCATTAAATGGACAAACGCTAAGGTTCTCTATAAATGATAATGGGATTTTTATTAATGATGCTATGGTTACAGTAGCTGATATAAAAACTGATAATGGTGTAGTCCATGTTATAGATGCAGTACTACTACCTAGGCCAACTAAAACAAGAGTAGACGGCACAGTAGTTGATGTGGTCGTAAATAGTCCTGATCACAATACACTTGAAACAGCAGTTCTAGCTGCTGATTTAGCTGGCACCCTTTCTGGAACAGGGCCATTTACTGTATTTGCTCCGACAGATGCAGCCTTCGCTGCTATAGATGCTGATGTTTTAAATTCACTTTTAGCTGATCCGGGTGGAGCGCTGACAACTATTCTTTTGAACCACGTAACTAGCGGTGTCGCGGACACAGATAACATTAGTGATGGATCACGATTTTCAAGTTTAGCTGGTGAGACCTTAGCTGTCACGGCTAACTCAGATGGCATTTTTATCAACGGCGCTCAAGTTAGCGTTGCTGATATTTATACAAATAATGGTGTTGTACATGTCATCGATGCAGTCATGCTTCCACCTACTCCTACCACTATTTTGGATATAGTGGTCAATAGTCCAGATCATACAACTCTCGAAAGTTTAGTCATAGCAGCTGGCTTAGATGATGAATTATCTAGTGCGGGTCCCTTCACTGTCTTTGCACCTACTGATGCTGCATTTGCTGCTTTACCAGCAGAAGTTGTCAGCGCATTAACTGCAGATCCTACTGGAGCTTTGGCTAATGTATTACTTTACCATGTTGTGTCAGGAGTAGCAACTGTGGGCAATATATCGGATGGCTTGGCTGTAGGTAGCTTACAAGGAGGAAATTTGACATTTACAATTAATGATAGCGGAGTCGCCATAAACGGTATTAATGTAAGTGTAGTAGATATAAAAACTGATAATGGTGTAGTGCATGTGATTGATGCAGTGTTAGTCCCATAGTTTTTCGCCATTTATTTTGATCGAAGCGATTGGATTTTTTAAGTCCAATCGCTTTTTTTATGTTAGCAATATTGACTAGAAAAATATAAAGACATTATTTTACAACGTCCAAACACACAGATTAAATTTTGCTTTTGATTATTAATATTCGAGGTTTATCATCAACACTCAAAAACAACTACTCGGTTAACTTCCATTCCTTGTGCATTAATACCAACCATACTTAAAATTGACCCTTTATTTGCTGTCTATTTTATTAATATATTCGTTGAAATTACTCGCCATACCTATGGTCGGACGACTCTCAATGAGTCGCGAGACTCTCAGAGATATGGTTGTGTTTTTCGCCTCGATCTAAAAAAAATGTACCCACAATTAAACAGCTCATCCGTAAGTACCTCTGGTAAATTAATGTATTCAATATACCTGAATCTTTAGAAAAAGATCAAACGACTCTACATATTAGAATTGAAAAATTCTCATTATAGGGGTTACATATAAGATTCTTTTGGCACTATTATATAAATAGACATGACCCTATTCCATTTCAGGTATCTCACTCAAAACTAATGCGCAATGATCTCAAAAGATGATTTCCAAACAACTTATGCCACAGTAAAACAGTATACGAATACTGCAAAAGATAAAATCCACAAAAGTGTGATTGACATACAAAACGAAACGAGAGATGAGAATATCAATTTGCAGAAAATTGAAGTGAACTCTACTACTTTTGTCAATGTATTTATTTTCGGAGTACTATTTCTAATTGTATTGATACCTCAAATTAGATCAATGCTCTCATATAATTTAAAGAACATTGGTGTTGATCCGATATGGACGACACTATGGATGTGTTTATTCTCATATTCTGTTTATACCTATAGCAAGTTTGTATCAATTCGCAGAAATAACATTATTAGAGATAGGATCTTTAATGAAAAAATATTGAGTAAAGGTAACATACTTACCAAAGCAGATCAGCATATTTTAGTACCCAAGGTCAGTAAGGATGGCACATGGAATCTTTTCTTCTATATGCTACCAATTTTTCTTCAAATAATATTTTTAAGCTACAGTGCGATAAATTCTGAAATTAAAGATCAGTCTTTTTTAATTCGAATTAACATATTTAGCTTTTTACTCCTTGGCCTATATTCATTTATTTTTTACTGGATAACTGTTTGGTCGAAGAATGATTGGGGAAAATCTTCAGGTCGAAATAGATTTTATGCCAACAGAAATGAAAGGTATGTTATGGGTCTATTTGGAATTACATTTATGTTGATTACTATATATTATTTTTTGACACACAACAATATGTTTTCTGGCCAATTTGGTATTGGAGTTTTTGATTTATTGATTGTTTTTCTGATATCGTTACGAGGCTTATTTGCATTTATATTTTATCTATATTATAAAAGCCCACCGTTTAAAGAATGGCCGAATAATAAATTAACATACACTAAAATTGCAGGCTACACAATCCCCATATCTCCTAAATGGGCGCTCAGTACACTATTATTTATTTTTCTATCTATGAGCCTATTTATTTTCCCAATGAATAAATGCTACAATAATATTATTAATGTAGAAACCTCAAAATATGATACTGGAATAGGATCAAGTATTGACAGAATGGACATACAAACCTATGCTTATAATTGGATGGAGCAAAGAAATAATTCCAATCCAATCTTTTTAGTCGCAGGCCAAGGAGGTGGCTCAAGAGCAGGATATTGGACGAGTTCTGCATTGACAAAATTACATACTCATAGTACAATGGAGAATGACAGCTCATTTTTTTATAATAACTGTCTTGCCATTTCTACTGTTTCCGGATCATCTGTCGGAGCTGCTATTTATTTAAACACTGTCCACAATTATTCACATGATATAAATGAGATTCTAACAGCAGAAAATTTAAAATCTTTCTTCGAGAGAGATTATATTTCATCAAGTATTTTCAGACTTTTCTTTATTAATCCGATTCAAAAATTATTAGCATTTCCTAAAAAAAGCAGAAATGATCAGCTCATCAAAGAAGAGAAAGACCAATACGAATCATTACTTCTAAAAGAGCCCACAAATCTCCCGCTTCAAACATATGATTCCAAGTTTCCCATTATTAAAAATAGTGACAAGCTTAATAAAACTAGCTATCGAGTGCCATTATTCATACCTAATACTTACAACGTTGACAAAAAGAAAAAATCAATTATCTCATCAGTAAGTTTTGGAGAAAAATATGCTCACGAAGATCTATTGTATGATATGCTAAATGAAAATCAGGACAGTTCTAAAATACCAGAAATCTTGTCTATCGGGTCAGCTGTAAACTTAAGTCAGATGTTTCCATTTATGAGCGCAAGTGCTAAGTACGATAGCTGTCATTATTATGATGGAGGCGTATACGATAATTCAGGTCTATCGACGCTTAGAGATATATACTCTGTCATCGCACCATTAAGAGATAATTATAAACCCAAAAGTCAGATTATTTTAATCTATCTAAGAAACGGTGGTGTACAATCTGAAGATAAAAGTGATATGCCACAGAGTAGTTTGGCAACGTTGCTAAAGGCTGCTTCAGGAAGTATTTTTTCTGCGAATACCAACAGACACGAACATAAATTCATGAAAAGTGCTAATAGACTACACGACACACTAATAACAGACATTTCATTAAAAGGGGAAATTAAATTAAATAGATGGTTAAGTAAAAATGATTGCGATTCTATGTACACTGAGTTAGGTACGGTTTTTAGTAATCCAAGACTATTAAGCATCATCAATGGTCAAAATCTTAATCGGATAAAATTACCCAAGCCCCATGCACAATCGGTCTATTTCAATACTAATGATTCTTTACTAAGAGCCTCTCACGCACAAGTGATCAATAATATGTTGAGCGGTATTAATCCTCAATCTATTAAACTAAATGGTTTCGCTGATATGACCGGTGGGCACACAACAAAAAACAATAGATTAAGTCATGCAAGAGCACAAGCTGTCAAAAATTATATTTTGAAAAACTTTAAAAATATAAGGGACAATCAAGTGGAAATATATGCGAAAGGTGCAAATGGTTCTATAGAAGATGATAGAGATACTAAACAATCTAATAGACGTGTAGACATCACTTTTGGTTTTTATAGCTCAGGAAAAAATTATTATCCCGCACCAATTTAAAAACCCTGTGTTCGATTTCCAAAACTTAATTTTAAAACATAGACATAAAAAAAGCCAGTTGTTTGTGCAACTGGCTTATATATTTTTTGATTTTACTTTCTAGTATTTCACTGTCACTGTCTCTCCAATCCAACAACCTACTTTTTGTTGTTGTCCAGACTTTACTCCTCTCAAGAATCCTTCTTCCTTGTTAGGTAAAGAACCTCTATATTTTGCTTTCTTTCCGTTAGCTTCTTCAGCGACTGAAGGATCTACTCTTGCTGCTTTCGCATACTTTTCCATAGCAGCTAAGACAGCTAATCTCTGATTCCAACTATCTCCACAATTCCTAGCTCCTGTAGCATACATATCTCCGATCAACATATACGCTCTACCATAATTTGGATTGATGCTTATTGCCGTTTTAGCTTCTGATCTAGCGTCACCATATTTTTTCATTTTTCTGAATAATGTAGAAGCAATATAAAAATGGTAGCTCGCTTTTTTAGTATTATCTGTTTCTGTCGTGATCGCTTCTCTATATTTACTGATCGCTCCAGAATAATCTCCAGAATCATATGCTCTCTTAGCTAATAAAGCAGGATTATTTGCTTCAAACTCAGCCTTCTTAGCAGCATTGACACCTGATGCCCACTTTTCATACTTCTTCTCAAGTTCCGCAACTAAAGGATCTGATTTATCACAGCCTCTTCTAATCAATTGACCATATAATTCTTTTGCTAATTGTGGATCATCAGGATTCGCATCATACTGAGGTCTTAGCTTTGCTTTGAAATATTCACAATCATAAATCTCTCTCTCAATCTTGTTTAATTCAGACTTGATATTAGCTAGAGCATTTTCGTAGTATGGCGCATAATCACCTCCTGCTTCAATGTTTTTTTCTGTAATCGGAACGATTAAATCAAAAACGGCTCTTGCTTTTTGCTGATCTATCAAGCCTTTTTGAAATTGGTAAGTTGTAATCGTTGCATAAGGTATCAAAACATTATATAATGTTGCATCTCCCGTTTTTGCAACTGCAATATCAAATGCTTCTAAGTTTTCGCTGTAAGGTGCATTCAATTCGTAATACATATCATAGGCTTTCTGACCTAATAAATATCCAATTCTTTTTTCCACAGCTTCCTGTCCGCCTTTAATCGTTAAGACTCCTGCATTATAACAGTTTATACAGCTATCATAAAATTCTATAATTTTAGCTTTAATTGCTGCTTTATCACCTTCAGCTGCAGATTTTAATTTATTCTTATAAATTTTTATGCCATCAGTGTAATGAAAATCTCTTTTCCCATCTGCTGCAGGTGCCTTGGTGTACACTTCTTCCCATGCCTTGAAAGCATCTTTATAATTTTCAAGTTTGACATTATCTCTGTAAACAGAATGCTGCTCAAGTAGGTGTTCCATATCCGCCAGTCCATTCCATGTTTTACAATCTTGGGCAGTTATGCTCATTACCACAATCATGGAAGATAGTATTGTTAAAAGTGCTTTGAAATTCATATTATTCGCCATTTTGTTAGTTTCAATCAATTATATTTTCTCTTTATAAACCACTCGTCATCGTTAAATGTTAGCCCAATTCCGAGTTTAACAAAAGTTTCACTCAGCACATTTCCTGCAGATCTTCTACCAGCTTCGACTCCCAAATTAATATGAGAAATCTTCCGTTGATACACAAAAGGTAGACCCAGACCTAAGTTGACGCTATAATTCTTCAACTGGTTTTGCTCAATCGACCGAGCTCCTCGACCAATTACTGCCCCAAATCTATAATAAATCCTGTCTCTATAGTTAAAGGATTTAATATTTGGACGGTAAAAACCTCCGATAGATAACTTATTCGAGTTAGAAAGTTCTTCTGGGTTCGCATCATTTTGATAATCACTCCAACTTGTCAGCACATAATTAATCCCTAAACTAAAAGATGCGCCTACAAAATAATTCACTCCAACGCCCAGTTGGCCAGGCAATGTCCCATCTCCTGTGATACCAGATCCCGAACTTAAAGTATCAGTGACTATACCTGCCGCTGATCCACTAAATTGATTCTGATTCACAAAGCTAGACTCTGATCTAAATGAAGTTTTGCTGTTTCCGTAAATCCCAAAATTTAACGCTTTTGCACTAATTAATGGATTCTTTACTACCTCCTCTTTGTTCAATACATATTGATACATAGCACCAACATTGTATGTAAAACCTTTCAGCGAATAATCATTTGTAAATCGATTATCAAATGCGGTGATCTCAGCAAAATCGATCACTCGGTCATAACTAATCTTACCAAATTGGTACCCTAAGTTCACACCGAAAGAAACGCCTTTATACAAAACGCCATTACTCCATTGAAACTTATATACGCCTCCACTTCCCAAAAATTCTCTACTAAAGTCCCCGATTAATTCTTCGGAGTCATCATTCAATATGTGATATTCTACCCTCGATACTGGCAAGAGACTAAATCCCATCCCAAAGCGCAGATCTTTCTGCTCTCTTTCAAACACCTCATTTAGAGGGTTTTGTAATGGAAAAGCTAAAGTCAAATACTCTAAATTTCCAGACCAGTCTCGTGTCGTATTTCCTTGACCGTCTTTAAGATTAATGTTATTCGCTGATATACCGATATCAAAAGAAGTCGCTCTTAAATACGGAAGTGATGCCGGATTAACATGATTAATATGGTAGTTATCAGCATAGGCTGCATTCACACCTCCCATGTGTCTTAAATACATTGGATTTGGATCTACAATGTCTCCGATTCCAAAGCTTGAAAAAGGTGAATTAAATCCTCCAGATTGTGATAAGACAGCTACTGAACTGAGAATTGATAAGAATAAAACAACAAAAATATTACGCATTATGCAGGATAATTTCATTAAGCCCAGTGAAGACTAGATTTGAATCAGCTAATATCTTAGATTTCAAGTACTTAGCCAAAAAAACTGCGTCTCCTCCGGTTAAATTTATGTTAATGCGAGGATATTCACCATTCGCACATGCTATGAACGCTTCAATTTCAAACAATGTACCCCGAACAGCTCCATTTTGTAAAGCCATCTTCGTGTTTTTACCTAATAAGCCTTGATTAAAACGCAAAGGCACTAAAGGTAACTTATCTGTATGATCATTCATAGCCTTGATTCTCATATGCATGCCAGGTGTGATATTTCCACCCATATAGCATCCTTTTTTATCAATAATATCTAATGTCATACATGACCCTGCATCAATCACTAGATGCGATCTTCCAGGTTTTTTGGTGTATGCCCCGACTGCTGCCGCTAATCTATCCATACCCAAGGTTTTTGGGCTAGTATAAGCACTCGTAATCGGAACAGGAGTTTTATGATTCAGTTCTATAAAATAATCTAACTCTTTAATTAAGAATCTCGATAAAGGAGTGTTGTAATGTCTTGTCGAAGAAATGATGCCATGAGTAATCTTATATTTCCTAATGATATTCTTGACATCTTTAATCAGAAACCTATTATAGAATCCAGTCTTTTGTAAAGATCGATCTTTAAAAATAGCATATTTGGCTCTCGTATTTCCTATATCAAGACAAAGGGAATTCAAAATGGCTTAATGCTTAAAATGACGAATGCCCGAAAAGACCATTGTCATATCACTCGCATCACAGACATCAATACTCAACTGATCTTTAATCGATCCGCCTGGCTGCACGACTGTCGTCACTCCGGCATTATGTGCTAATTCCACACAATCGGGAAACGGAAAAAATGCATCTGAAGCCATCGTTGCGCCGTCGAGAATAAAACCCATTCTGATTGCTTTGTCAATGGCTTGCTTACAGGCATCGACTCTAGAAGTCTGACCACAGCCCATTCCGAGCAATTGATTATCTCGCACGAGTACAATTGTATTGGATTTGAGATTCTTCACGCATTTGTTAGCAAAAGTAATGTTTTGCATCTCACGATCCGTTGGCTGCCGCTTGGTGACTGTCTTAAAGTCATGATCAGTATGATCTATGACATCACTTTGCTGCCAGATATATCCATTCAAGATTGTCTTAACTCGTTCTTGAGGGATTGACATATCTTTTAATTTCAGTAAAACTCTCTTTTTCTTTTTAGACAATAATGTGTACGCCTCGGCTGTAAACGATGGAGCCATCAACACTTCGTAAAAGATGGTATCAATTTTCTCAGCTGTCGACAAATCAATTTCTGAATTACTAATCAAGATACCTCCGAAAGCTGAAACTGGGTCTCCTGCTAACGCAGCATCCCAAGCATCACTAACTGTTTCCCGAGTAGCCACTCCACAGGCATTTGTATGTTTTAGGATACAGAATGTTGGAAGATTATGCTCGAATTCGTGAATAATCTCAACAGCAGCATCAATATCGACTAGATTATTATAAGATAATTCCTTACCACATAATTGCTCAAATTGTTTGTCAAGATCTCCATAAAAGATTGCTTTTTGATGCGGGTTTTCTCCGTATCGCAAGGTTTTAGCTTTATCCTCAGATATACGTAAGTGATCAGCTTCATTTACTGAATTAAAAAATCCAAATATGGAGGAATCATAATTTGATGAAATGGCAAATGCTTTACTCGCTAATCTCTTCCTATCTTCTAAACTTGTTAATCCTGATTTGGTATTTAGAATGTCTAATAAATCTGAATATTGATCTTTTGAAGGAACAACAACAATATCCATATAATTTTTAGCCGCCGCTCTAATTAATGAAATGCCTCCAATATCTATTTTTTCAATAATTTCTGATTCATCATCTGAATGTGCTAGTGTTTCTTCAAATGGATATAAATCGACAATCACTAAATCAATTTCAGGTATATCATATTCAGCTAATTCTGTTAAGTGTTCTTGTTCGCGTCTAGCCAGAATGCCACCGAAGATTTTAGGATGAAGTGTCTTGACTCTCCCACCAAGAATAGATGGGTAAGATGTTAAATTTTCAACGGTATGGACTTCTACTCCTTGTTCTTCGATATATTTCTGAGTTCCTCCTGTTGAATATATTTTAATATTGAGATCGTCTAGGCGTTTAATGACCTCTTCCAGTCCTGTTTTGTGATAGACTGAAATCAGGGCCGAATTAATGAACTTATCACTCATGAGTTTTAGGCTAAATTAGGTTGATTAATTATCGAGAAAAGTGGATCATATTAATATTTCGTAAATGTATGATTTTTTGTAAGAATTCTTTGATTGTCGGCATTTTTTGATGTTTGAGTTATTGGGAAATTCTTTATCAGCAATAGAATTTATATTGAAATTCATTGTCATTGTCATTGTCATTTGATATTGATACTAATATTAATATTGACTAATTACATTCTTCTCTATGTGCATGAAATATTGCTTTAATAGAAACTACATAATTTGGCTTGAATAACACTTCGTAATCAACCTGATGTTCCACCCTTACGTTTGTATCAACGATTCCTTTTATTTCTATCTTTTCACTTGTTTGAAAGAGTATATTTTCCTCAATATAATCTGCATTTATCGCCAAAAAAGTCTAGTATTCATCACAAGGAATACAACTGGAACCTCCACAATCAATATAGACTTGGTCTCCATTTTAATCCCATCAACACATGTTGACCATGCAGAGCCTTGTCGACTAATAACCAAGATATGATACTCGATACAATCACAATCACTTACTGTAGGAGCATCTTGAATGTCCTCTTCACAGTGGATAAATCATGAACCTACAACGCAAATAGCAGGATCATTTTAATTAAATGTTTCATTTCTCTGTATTTTTAATTTGAAATATTGTTACTATATTATTGCAAATGCACGGTGACTCTTAAGGTAATTCACTCCCTGTAAAAGCATATTCTTATCTACTAGAATTACCTATATGGATCAACTGTAGAAGTAGTAACTTGCCCTAAAAATGAAACTATGCGTAGTATTCTTTTTGTAATGATAGAGTTGACGGTCTTGAGTGTATTGATTTTTTTTAAAAATTCAATAAGAATTGATAATGCGTACTTAAGCAATCATACAGAGTTTGGAGTAATTTTAAACTTTTTCATTTTCTTTCTGATTGTTGACTTTGTTAGACGCTTAATTGCATACTCATATGCTCAAAAAAATGGGCTCAATTCCCAATCAAAAGACAACTTTCTATTTGGTATTAATAATATTGCAAAAGTACTTTTAGGCATTGGAGCTATCGTAACGATTTTTGGTCTATTTGGTATAAGTGTTATGACTCTGATTACCTCCTTAAGCATTGTTGCAGCAGCCATTTCTATCATCATGAAGGAGTATATCAATGACTTCTTAGTAGGTATATACTTTAGTTTTTCTAAAAATTTTGAAATAAATGACTATGTCCAGTTAGGTGAACAAAAAGGTAAGATTACAGAAATTCAACTTCTCAAAATAAAGCTACTCAACGATGATGATGACTTGGTGATAATCCCTAATTCTAAAGTGTATGCCAATGAAATTATCAACTATACTAAACGTGATATTAGATTGATGAGTATCGACTTTCAGATTGACATAAGTCTTGTAGACGATATTGAGTCATTGGAAACAGAGTTGATTAATTCAGTAAGTGACTTCGGAGAGTACCTAGAATCAGATGCTTATAATATCAAGATCGTAGAAATGAAGAAGGACTATCTAGATCTCAAGTTCCAATACAAATTAAAGAAACTAGATTATGATCTCCAAAGAAAGATTAGACGGAAGACCGTACGACAAGTTTTCAACCATATTACAAGTAAAAAGACTTTCCTAAATATTCCAACTAACAATAACTAATCATCACTTTAATCATCCATCTGAGGATCAACATTCTTTCTATTTCTTTTACCAAGCGTTCCTTAAGGTTTTTGTCCTCTGTCTCATATTCTACGTAATGCACTTACAAAATTGTCATCACTATAAATCCTGATCCTACCTCAAATTCAAAATATTCCCCATCTGATAGCAAATTCTGCATCGAGGTTCATATTTATCTTTTTCACCTAAGACTACTGTCTCTTTTTCGGCAGTCAATCGGTAAGAATGTGTGGCTAGATTTCCACAATGAGGACAAATCGCATGAACCTTCGTGACATACTCCGCCATAGCAAGCAATGCAGGTATCGATCCAAATGGATTACCTAAAAAGTCCATATCGAGTCCCGCGACAATAACCCTAACACCTCTCAGTGCAAGTGTCTCACATACTTGAGGTAGTCTGTCATCAAAGAACTGAGCTTCATCTATACCAATAACGCGTACATCAGGTGCTACATCAAGTATTAAAGCACTCTCGGTAACAGGTGTTGAGTTAATCGCATTTTCATCGTGAGAGACAACTTTGGTTTCGTGATATCTGTCGTCTTTAGCTGGCTTATATATCTCTACTCTTTGATTTGCTATCCTCGCTCTTTTTAATCTACGAATCAATTCTTCTGTCTTTCCAGAGAACATGGATCCACAGATTACTTCGATCCATCCGCTGCGTTGACCCTTAAAATTTGGTTCTAAAAACATAATTGTTTGAAAAGTGGAATACTAATTGCAAATAACATATTAGAGAATAAAAGCATACAAGATCGCAAAGTATTCAATTTTGTGGCGAATAATAAATATTGAGCCATTTCTGTTTAAGTAGTGATTTAAAAAGTCATATTTCATTGACTTCTATATGAATAAATTTTAAATATATTGTTACATGATTTGCTTGTCCTTGATTTTCATTACTTAAGCTTTTTATCGACCCATAGCTTTGGTCAGACGAGTCGCGGGACTCTCGGAGCTGTGCATCTTTAAAAAAGCTTCGGTCTGAAAACTAAGCACATACAACTGATTTTAACATACATTTTTAAATCAATTCGACGTTTTGGCTCTTAAATGCATTAACCTATGGATTACAAAAAAACTTCTGTCTTACTTAAAAAGATAAAATCCTTACATAATACGCTCATGGATAATGAGGATCAGCCGTCTGCAATCGAGCAACAGTTGATGAAAAGCTATCTACGAGATTTCTTTGATTCCTTCGTCTCTGGAGAAGGAGCCACAGATATTTTTAATGTAGAAAAAGAACAACTGAAAGAAAAAACGGTACCTGTCATCAGTTCTCTTCCAGCTACAGAAATTAAAACTGAACCAAGTCAGGTAACAAACAATATCATCCAAGAGGCAGTCGAACCAACACAGTTAAACCAAACACAAAACACAGTTCATACAGATCATACTTCTCAAGTTAATGGAGTTCTGCCATCACAAGAGTCTCGTGAAAATCAAGATCAAAACAAGACGACAAGTAAAGAAGCTGATTCAAAAACTGACATCGAGATGGTCGTCGAAGGTAAAGAAGTCATCAAACAACTAGTAAATAATCCTGTAGATGCCGATTTATTGAATCTATTTAACGAAGCACCAGTTACCGACTTATCTGATAAACTCGCTTTACTACCGATTAATGATTTGACAAAAGCCTTAAGTATAAATGAAAGGTTTTTTACAATTCAAGAATTATTTGGTGGCAACTCAGATTTGTTTCAAACAACCTTAAAGAAGCTAAACAGCTTATCAAATTTTGAAGAAGCGAGTGAAGACTTAATATCAAGTGTCGCTTCAGAATACCAATGGGCTTCAACAGCCAAACAGAAAAAAGCGGCAAATTTCATTAAACTTGTACGAAGACGATATCAATAAACATTATTTTAAACTTAGCCACTATTGGAAAATAAGGATATCAATGCTTTCTTAAACGCTGCGCGCTTTCCGATTTATATTATACTCACGATGTGGGTCGTTCACATCACTAAGATCGCTATGGATATTGACATCACTCATTATGGTGTCTATCCTAGAACAATCAGCGGAGCTAAAGGGATCATATTTTCACCATTTATACATGGCGACTTTAGTCATCTAATCTCGAACACAATTCCAATGTTTGTATTAGGATTAATCGTATTTACATTCTACAGGCGAGTTGCAGTTTCAAGCTTTATACTCATTTATATATTGACAGGATTTTTAGTTTGGTTGCTATCATCAAGTATGGCCTATCATATTGGTGCAAGTGGCGTAGTCTATGGACTACTGTCCTTTGTATTTTGGAGTGGCATTTTTAGACAAAACATTCGTGCGATAGTTCTTGCGCTAATCGTTCTTGTACTTTATAGTGGCTATTTTTTTGGCGTTTTACCAGATCAAGAAGGTGTCTCATGGGAGAGTCATCTCTTTGGTGCAATCATAGGGATTATCATTTCCTTTATTTTTAAAAGTGTTTTAGAAGAAGAAGAAAGAGAAAAAGAAAGTCCTTTTGCCCATGAGGCTCTACAAGCTAAAGACTATTTTTTGCCTCGTGATATTTTTGATAAAACAAAGAAACAACGAGAGGAAGAACGACAACGATTGGCAGAAGAACGGATGGCTATAAGAAGACAAATTGAACTCAACAAATTAAACACCCTACGCAATCGAGATATTGATCACACATAATCTTCAATACTTTCTAATACATCAGCCAAAAAGCTAATCTGCTCAAAAACCTAAATATTGATTAGAGAAAGCATATTTCATAATCAAATCATTTTGTAGGTTGTGTAAAAGAATAAAATGAAACTGATACCAAAACAAATGACAAGGTATTGCTGTATCATATTGCTTCTCACTTATATTGTCATGTCATGCAAACCAACAAATGATAAGCCACTCGTACAGCACCCAGACAAACCTAATGTTGTCTTTATTTCTATAGATGATTTACGTCCTGAGTTAGGCTGTTATGGCAATCCAATCATCATGACTCCAAACATTAACAACCTTGCCGCTGAAGGTCACGTATTTAAACGACATTACGTCCAGGTACCTACATGTGGAGCTTCCCGATATAGCTTGTTGACTGGCTTTAGACCTAAGGCAAAAATATATTTGAATAATAATATTTTTGAAACCGAAGTCGCCAATAAAAAGGAACAAGACCGACCAGAATCATTCATCCATCATCTGCGGAGACAGGGCTACCATACAGTAGGAATAGGCAAAATAAGCCATTCGGCAGACGGCCTAGTTTATGGGTACGAGGAAGAAGTCTCTACTAAAAGAGAGCTGCCCTATAGTTGGGATGAACTTCTTTTTAATAGTGGAAAATGGGAGACAGGTTGGAATGCTTTCTTTGGATATGCTAGCGGGGAAAATCGACAGATTCTCAATCGGCAAGTCAAACCATATGAAGCAGCTGAAGTAGATGATCTGGGCTATCCCGATGGATTAATCGCAAAAGCCGCAGTAGAAAAATTAAAGCACTTAGCTGATTTGAATCAGCCATTTTTTTTAGGTGTAGGCTTTTTTAAACCCCATCTCCCATTTAATGCGCCAAAACAATATTGGGATATGTACCAACGTGAAAGCATGCCCTTGGCTCCTGATTCTTTTATCAGTAAAGATATAAACAGTGCAAGTCTTCATAATAGTGGAGAATTCAATGGATATAAATTAGGTGATGAAATGGCTAGTCTAAATAAGGCCGTGAGTGATGAATACGCGAAGAAACTCATCCATGCATATTATGCCGCCGTAAGTTATATAGATGCACAAGTAGGATTGGTTATCAAAGAAATAGAGTCACTTAATCTGTCTGACAATACGATTGTAGTCATTTGGGGAGACCATGGTTGGCACCTCGGTAATGATCGTGTATGGGGTAAGCACACACTATTCGAGACAGCCTTAAAAAGTGCCCTCATCATTAAAGTTCCCGGAGGTATAACGGGCACGAGTGATGCCATTGTAGAAACTGTAGATCTGTATCCGACCATTCTTGAATTATGTCAAATAGAATTACATCATGAAGTAGATGGAGACAGTTTCGCAGGAATTCTGAAAGACAATATCAAGCTAAAGGATGATGTTGCTTACAGCTATTTTAAGAATGGTATATCAATGCGTACTGATAGATACCGACTAACTAAATATTACAGGACGGCAGAACCCACAATTGAATTATACGACCATCACAATGATCCATACGAATCTGAAAATATAGCCCCAAATAATATTGAATTGTTAGAAAAACTTTTGCCCATTTTGGAAAAAGGAAATACTGGCCTTTATCTCTAACATTTCTTTGACAAGAGCTTCAATTGAGCTATTTTAATGGGAAATTAGCTTTGATTCTTATGTCCACTTCTAGCTCATTCGGACTTATTAATACTCCCTAAACGTTAAAAAATTTATCTCCCATATTTATAAATTTTTTTATTTTAATTAAACACGTATAATCTTCTTAATTAGATTTAAAATTAAATCATTGTTCGCTTAACTACAAGTAGCAAAATAATGAGATGAAATTTAGGAAATAGCTATAATTACCTATATCAGTTTCAATGAAATATATGGGAAAAACTACCCGAAATTGCTTACTGGTAATGATGCGCACATTCGTACAATATTATATATCAATGATAGAACAATCTGATATCATTAGAGTAGAAAACTTGTTTAAAGGTGTATAAGCAAATAAAAATAAAATGTATATAATTTGAATTAATTGATTCTCAAATCAGTATGGTTGTATGATTGAGATGGTTATCTTGCAAAAGAGTAAGGCGACTTTTTTTATGTCTCATTTTTATTTGTCTCATCTTTCATTATTATATACATTCGCGCTCCCAATTATAATGATAAAATGATTCACCAATAAATGCCTAAAACCATTGTATATAGTCTTTCTATTCATCCAGTTCTTCAATGTCATATACCAATAGCGTATGTTGTAAATACAGACAAAGAAGGTCTTCTTGGGATGATGGTAAGGAAAGCAACTCCTGAAGTTGTCGCTTCATTCCACACACTTCCAGATGATGAGATTAATAAAAAGTGCTTGTCAATTTGCGAAGAAATGACTGATGAAAATCTCCGAATCAGGTTTATCAAATCTAAGCGGATGACCATAGCCAAACTGATGGCTGAACCAAAATCTTCCAAAGCAGCAAAGTCAGCGATTTCCCGACAAGTCAATGAATTCCTACAGCTAATTCGAGAATACAGCTTGCCTTTATGTTTAAATGTTGAACGTAAAACAAAACTAGAATCAAAACGAATCACCGTTCACAATCAGTTCTTATCTCCACTGCTTAGATTCGAAAAATCGGACGGTGGAATCAACTACACACTACTCTTAGCAATGGCAGGCCAAGACGGATGGCATCCTGCAAGTATGGATTCACATATGGTCTGCGATCAACCAGGTTGGGCAATTTTTGATAATCGATTATTCCAATTAGAACATATCAACGGTAATAAACTTAAGCCTTTTCTAAAGAAGAAAACAGTTGTCATTCCAAATCATTTGAGTCACACGTATCTTGAAAAATTCGTGTATGGGCTGATTGCAAAAGTACAGGTTGACGTATCTGGCTTTGAATTAAAAGAACATATAGAAAAACCAAAAGCTATCCTCAAAGCTCGAGAAGATTTTATTGCTGAAAATTGGATACTTGACTTACTGTTTGACTATGGAGAAGATACATTTCATTATTGGGCTAAGGAAGATAAACGTACAAGACTAATCTATGGAAAAAATCACTCTGTAAGTTTTTCGGTCACTAGAAGACAAGACGATATCGAAGAAGCGATTGTAAAATCTATTCTGCCTCTTGGTGTTACAGTTGATCAGACCAAAAGACTCGTATTTAGTCAATCTGAAACAGAGCCTTTTCACGCACTGCATTGGCTCCAACAAAATAAAACTAAACTAGAAAAACAAGATATTTCTGTCGAACTCCCAAGCATTAATAATCATAGCCTTAGCGAACATCAAGTAAAAATTTCTGTTTCACAAATTGAAGACAATGATTGGTTTGATATTAAAGCAGTAATCACTATTGGTAATTTACAAGTACCCTTCACAGAATTAATAGACCATATTAAAAACAACAACCGTGTCTTCGAATTAGAGAATGATGAAATGTTTATTATTCCTCAAGAATGGATGACACAGTATGCAAGTTTGGCAAGATTTGCAAAAATAGACAAGGACAAAGTCACTATACTTAAAAGTCAGTTTGGATTATTGCAAGACGATGAAAATGGCAATGACGATTCGCTACGTATTTATGAAGCTCCGTCAGAAGATATAATATTTACGCCCTCGGCATTACTAAAAGCTACACTAAGACCCTATCAACTCTCTGGCATTCAATGGTTAATTAATCATCAAGAAAACGGACTCGGTTGTTGTCTTGCTGATGACATGGGATTAGGAAAAACTGTACAGACAATTGCTGCAATATTATATGCCATTGAAAATCAAAATGAAAATGACAACGATAATATCGATGGCGGTCACAATGATCATGAGCTGGAAAATAAAAATCAGAATAAGGATGAAAATGATTCAGGTCCTTCTGAGTCTATCCTAAAACAACAATTAAATGCTGCACAGCAAATTACTCCAGCAAAACAACTTGATCTGTTTGGCTTGCCTTTACCTGAATCAGTTGAAGCCCCAATAATTAAAGCAAGTTCTTATAAGCCTTTAGCAGAAACAAATAATAAGATCGAAACCAACTCAACACTAAACATTCAACACTCAACACTTAATAAGCGCTCAACGCTTATCATTATGCCCGCCAGTCTACTTTTTAATTGGCAAGCTGAATTCAATAAATTTGCACCTCATTTATTTATTAAAAAACATGCAGGACCAAAACGAGATAAAACAAGTCAAACTTTGCTTAGCCATGACGTCATTTTAACAAGTTACCAGACTGCATTGCGCGATATAGATCTATTGACTTCTGTCGAATGGATGTATGTTATTTTGGATGAATCCCAATACATTAAAAACCCAGCATCTAAAATATTTACAGCGATCCAAAGTTTGCAAGCGGATCATAAAATCAGTTTATCAGGTACACCGATAGAAAATTCACTATCTGATTTATGGGCGCAGATGCAATTTATCAATCCAGAAATTCTTGGGTCGCTTTCCTTCTTTAAAAAACATTTTCAAAAACCTATCGAAAAGGAACAGGATGAATCATTGATTGATGAATTAAAATCCTTGACAAAAGCTTTTTTACTCAGAAGAACTAAAAAGGAAGTACTGACTGACTTGCCTGAGAAAACTGAACAAATTCTCTATTGTCAAATGTCGACAGCACAAGCTGAAGAATATGAATCAGAAAAAAGTTCGACACGAAATATGATTCTACAATCAGACATATCTGACCCTCAAGTCAAAATGCAAATACTGAGTTCTTTACTGAGATTACGCCAACTTGCTAATCATCCTGTATTGTACAAATCTGACTATACAAGAGAATCAGGAAAGTTTGACATTATAAAAGAGTCACTTGAAAAAGTCCGTAAGTCAGGACAGAAAGCGCTCATCTTTAGCTCATTCACCAAACACCTTGATCTTGTCGGCAAATATCTAAATAATCATAATATTCCATTTGTAAGTTTAACAGGAAAGACGAGTCAGCCTAATCGACAAAAAGCTGTTAAATCATTTCAAGACAATTTTGATATTCCATTTTTTTTAATTTCTATAAAAGCAGGTGGCACAGGATTAAATCTTACAGCCGCTAATTATGTATTTATACTAGATCCTTGGTGGAATCCATTTGTCGAAGAACAAGCGATCGCCAGAGCACATCGTATTGGATTAAAACATCCATTGTCAGTGATTAAATTAATCAGTAAAGACAGCATCGAAGAAAAAATTATCAAACTCCAGCAGAAGAAATTAAAGTTGAGTGAAGAATTTATAGATACGGGTGAAAAAATGAGCTGGACTAAAGAGGAACTTGGGTATTTATTGGAATAATTATATTTGGAAACACATAAGACACATAAGAATTATTTTGAAGCATAACAGATGAACTGGACTAAAGAGGAACTTGGGTATTTATTGTAATAATAATATTTGGAAACACATCAGACACATAAGGATTATTTTGAAGCATAACAGATGAGCTGGACTTAAGAGGAACTTGGGCATTTATTGTGATAATTATTTGGAAACACATCAGACACAAAAGAAATATGTTGAGGCATAAAAGATGAGCTAGACAAAAGAGGAACTTGGGTATTTGATGATTTGAACATCATACTATATAATTTAACATAAACAGCTATAAAAGAAAAAAGAATATATATTGAGACGATAAAATTCCAATCTGCTTGAGGTGAAGAGCTCCTGCCCCAATGCCGAATTACTATGTCTTTCCAAATAAATATTATATAATATTTAATACATAAGTCATTCTTTTAACATGTGTTTGGCGTTCAATGACAGCAAATGCTCTATGGATCATTTTATTCTTTATCGCATTTATAATCACCATATGGTTTTCCTTGGGCTTCTTTTCTTTTATAGTACACTGATATTTCTGGATCATGATTTTTGGCAGCTGTTGCACCTTTTGACAATAAACTTTTGACTTTCTTATTCGCCATTGGGTTTACTGTAGACTTTCCCCTTTTAGTACCTGAGCTATTTCTTCAATCTCGCCATTTTCCAACATCACTTTAACTAATCGGATTTTAATTGCTGGTGTATTCTTTGGTAAGCCCATTAATTTCAATGCTCTGTTTGGAAACTTATATTCTATTTCAAGATCTGATTCATCTGATTTTGTAAATTCTTTGACCAAATTCAATGTGCTATGATGCAGTCTTATACAAAAAACAATCCCTCGTTGATCTAGCGTATATAGTATAGAACTGTAGCAATAGCCGCGATATGCTAGAAATAAATCTCCTTTTTGCAGTTTGTCTAACTGTTTAAGAAACAAAGCCTTTTCACTGATTCTATATCCTGAAACTTGTGCGTCCACTGGAATCAAGTTCAGAACATCGTACAGAAGAGAACATCTTGGCATACACTTAACACCATTTGATTGTTTTACATAATCCTCACTACCAAACTTATTAATAATATTTGGTGAATTTGGAAGATTCAATACACTCTCATCAACTGCAAGCAATCTGAAACCATTCCATTTAAGATACTTTGCCCCTTTGTAAAAAGTGTCAACACAAAGTTCATTTAATTCAACAAATGCTTGAGGATTTAATTTTGCTTTGGCTTGGCTGAGTGCGCCAGCAGTTGCTTGCCTAATATTGTAATCTCCGCTGTAAATTTTCTTACAAAATTCATTAATCTCCACTTGATAGGAAGTAGGCATAGTCATAATGATTATGATTAATCTTTTTAAAGTAAAAGCCCTTGATCGTGTAAATGCTTTTGGATGACCTTCTCTACATACTTGAATATAATTCTCATCATTTATTTTATCCAGAACAACATTTATTGAGCCTATTCTATAGTCTGATATGTTTCGTCCAATTTGATAATTTGTAAATAATTGGCTCTATATCAAAAATTAATATATTAAACTAAATATACATGTTTATCCTTAACTACACGACATTGGGTCATGAGCCCTTGAAGTGAAAAATGAGAATAATCAACATTAGAATTACATAACTAGAATCCTTTTAATTTATTAACTTTAGAGTCAACTTTGCATTGATTATGATAGACAAGGATAGCCAGCTTGCTGAGGAATTCGTGCTGTATACATTCAGGTCAATTTTTCTAACGGGGAAAGCTGGCACAGGTAAAACAACACTTCTGAAAAGCATCTTAAAAAAGACAACTAAAAAAACAGTTGTCGTCGCACCTACCGGAGTCGCTGCAATAAATGCAGGTGGAGTGACGATCCACTCAATGTTTCAGTTACCTCCAAGTTGCTTTATACCTACGAAAGACTTTTATCCAAGTGAACGGGTTACAAATTGGAGCATCCTAGCTAAAGGCCAGCGACTTAGGAAAGAACAACGACAACTTCTTATCGAATTAGATTTGCTCATAATAGATGAGATCAGCATGGTCAGAGCCGATTTATTAGATGCGATAGATTATACATTAAGGAGAATTCGAAAAAGAGCAGAGCCATTTGGAGGCGTACAATTATTTGTGATTGGTGACTTGTTCCAGTTAGCTCCTGTAGTCAAAGAACTTGATTGGCAAATTCTATCTAATTTTTATAGTAGTCCATTTTTCTTTGATGCATTATCCTGGAAAAAATTAGAACCAATTGTTATTGAACTTAAGCATGTCTATAGACAAGCAGATGAAGAATTTATTAATATTTTAAATAGAATAAGAAACGGAATTGCCACACAAAAAGATATAGATGGATTGAATCGAAATTACGCTTTAGATCAGCCAGACAATCAAATTATACAGCTGACGACTCATAATTTTAAGGCTAATAAAATAAACAAAGAAAAACTTGAGGCATTGGATTCTAAGGACATACAGTTACATGCAAAAGTGACTGGTCAATTTTCAGAATCATCCTATCCTACTGCCGAAACAATTTATCTGAAAGAAGGTGCACAAGTCATGTTTATCAGAAATGATCCAGAAGGAGAATTCTATAATGGAAAAATTGGAATCGTAAAGCACAAAAATGAAGATGGATTAGCAGTCTTCATTCCTAATGAAGAAAGAACAATTACGGTGAATCAAATGAGTTGGGAAAATGTGAAGTATCGGATTGACAAAAAAACTAAAGAAGTAGAGCGAGAGACATGTGGCACATTTGAGCAATTCCCTCTACGACTTGCATGGGCTGTTACTGTTCATAAAAGCCAGGGCCTTACCTTTGAAGAATTAATCGTAGACCTAGAAGATAGTTTTGCTGCTGGACAATTATATGTCGCCCTTAGTAGATGTAAGAGCCTAGAAGGTCTATATCTATCATCAAAACTTTCATTAAAGAATGTTATTATTGACCAAAGAATTAAAAAATATTATGATCTCGCTCTGAGTCATGATAATTTAGATGCCATATTATTAGTAGCCAAATCAGATTTTGAAAATCAAAAATTAATGGACTCATTTTCCTTTGACAAGATTATTGCCTATGCTGAGTCTTGGGAAGATTATCTAATCAATTCAAACCCTCCAGAAAAAGCAAATGCGATAATATACTCAAAGACCTTGTTCAATACACTAGACCAGCTCAGGGATGTCGCCCAAAAATTTATGCGGCAACTTGAGACATTACAAAAATCAGATCAATCTTTAGACACTTTAAAAGACAGAACAAAAAAAGCAATATCCTACTTCACTGAAGAGCTATTTCGCAAAGTCATTCAACCTTCTGAAGAACATGTCTCTGCATGGAAGCCCAAAGCCAAAAGCAATTCATATGTCAATGCATGCCAAGAACTATGTCGTCATTTTTGGGATATGATGAATACACTTTACACGCTTACATTAGATGGTGAATTAGTCCATAAAGACATTGAAAAATATAAACCTGTTAAATACTTTAATCCTGACAAACCAAAGAGAAAGGTCGGCGAGACTTATGATATTACAATGAAATTATTCGACAAGGGCTTAAGTGTTGAAGAGATAGCAAAGGAAAGAAGTATGTCAGTGGGAACAATCGAACAGCACATGTCTAGATTTTTAAAAGAGGGCAAAATCGACATTGATGATCTACTAGAAGACAAGCGAATTAAGCAGCTTCAGGAATTTATGCATAAGCGGCTGGATATGGCATCAAATGAGATAAGACAGGCTTGTCCATTTGATATAAGTTACGCTGAGATTCGTTGGATGAAAAATTGGATGAATCGAAGTCAGATTGATTAAGCTCTTTCGGACTTTATCTTCTATTTATAAATTAGGCTTGTCATAAAAATCTATACCAAATAGTAGGCTCTAGAAATCTCAATATATTTTAAAATACATATGCTCAACTCCATTCGGTATTGAAAAATAATCACTCTTTTATCTGCCCTAGAAATACTGTCAGCGATAATTATCAATCGAAATAAGCTTGATAGAATTACAATGAATAACAAATACGTAGTATAATAAATTCAATTATGATGTCTAATCAAGAGAATACAGCATACACTCAATAAAAGCATAGATTCACTCAACGCTTAAATAATTAAGGTAAATAATCTGTAATTTCATAATCATCAACATTTTCTTTACACCTATGGTTAATCTCCCACATTTAACGACCCGAGAACTACAAGTTCTTGATTTAATATCTGATGAATTATCTTCTGACGAAATAGCAAACAAACTTAGATTAAGCATTCATACAGTGACAACTCACAGAAAAAAAATGCTGACTAAGCTTGGCGTAAAGAATACTGCAGGGCTTATAAGAAAAGGATTTGAATTAGGCTACTTGAGGCTTCTAAATCAAAGCTAAGATTTAAAGCACCCTTAGACAATGTGACAATTGTCATTCTTTAAGAGAATGACTTCCATTTGTAAAGAATATTTCAAAACTAGATCCAATCATTGAGGACAGTCCTGATTCAGAACCAACAAACAAAATAATACGGTATAAATCAAAATGATGTTGTAATTTGTAATTACCAACTAATGAATGGATTCCTTTCACAATTCGGCATCATGTGCTTTTGTCTCTTACAGTGGCAAATATTATTAGGCTCTGATATTGTAGAGATTCATGGAGGGACGAACAGACAATCAATTGTGGAAAATGGGCTTTACTTGCTTGATCAATCTAGGCAACTTACTTTAGAAGAAGCTCTGGAAAAAGAGTTTGTTAGCAAGGATAAAATCCCATCAATAGAGCGCCCATACCATTTAGATTACTCATACTGGGCACAATACGAATTAAAAAACAGCGCAGACACAAGCATCCAAATTATTTTAGAATCTGGGCCTTTTCATAAGCAATATTTATATATATTCTCAAATGAAAAGCTAAAAGATCGTATAATATTTGGTGTAGGTATAAACAAAAATAAATGGCCTGTTCAATTGGGAGACCGTGCAGTCAAAATTCAAATGAACCCAAATGAAACACTCAAAATTATTCTTCAAAAAGTATGTCCTCGGTATACATCACAAACTTTTCGTGCGACAATTTATAGTCAGGAATATTATAACCAGCGACAAATAAATTACTTTTATAGTTTAAAAAACACTTACTTTTTTCGGATTCTCTTTATAGGCATTCTTGCATTCTTATGTTTATTCACCATCTTTCAGTTTATACAACATAAGGACTTAACTTATTTATATTATTCTGGCTATATTTTTATAATGGCATTTTATTTTTTAGAACGTCACGAAGCCAATCCATTCTTAAACATTTTCTTATCAAATAATGCTCATCTATTTAATCCAAATGGTGGAGGAGAACCTTCGTATTATAGTCAAATCAGTTTTATTTTCTATATATTATTTACAATAGAATTTTTAGATTTAAGAAATAATTATAAATTATTAACAAGATACTTTTACGCGCTCATAGTCATGATTGTCTTATGCTATGTCGCACAGTTATTGATGCTATTCTTTGACAGTAGACCATCTACAATTTATAACTTTTATTATAGATATCGAGCAGGATGGAATATACCTCTTTTAGCCTCTCTTATTTGGATACTTGTAAGGGTAAGAACTAAACTTGCGGCTATCTATTTGATCGGCTCTTTTGTCTTGACACTTACAATGATTATTCCTCAATTCACATATTTATTAGATCAAAAACTTGGCGGTCCGTTTTTTAGTGACAATATGGCTTGGATGCAAATTGGTATTTTATTCGAGTGCTTTATTTTCTCAACTGGTTTAGGCTATAAAAGTAAAATAGTTTATAAAGAAAGAGATGCCATTCAGCAAGAACTATTAAATAAATCAAATGAAAATATTCTTATCCAACAAAGATATAACTCAAAACTACAAGAAGAAGTTAGAATAAAAAGCACTGAAGTGATCAACCAAAAGGAACAGTTACTCAAGAATAAATATGAAATAAATTTCATAAATCTTGAGGCAAAGATGTTACAAGCTAAAATGAATCCTCACTTCATTTATAATTGTCTAAACTCTATAAAATATTTCGCTATTTCTAAAACCAATGAAGAGACTGCCCAATATATAACTGATTTCGCAGGTTTGATGAGGTCTATTTTAGAAAACTCTCGTGAAAACTTTATCACTCTAAAGGAAGAAATAGCATTTATTCATAAGTATATCCAAATAGAAGGAAGACGCTTCGATGAAAAATTCGATTTTAAGCTACATATAGACCGCAGTATAAATTTAGAAAGCTATGTTCCTCCGATGGTTCTACAACCGATTATTGAAAATTCAATCAAACATGGATTATTACCTAAGGATGATAAAGGAATACTTGAGATACACTTCAAAAAAGTAAAAGAACAAATCCAAATCCATATCATAGATGATGGAATTGGAAGACAAGCATCCTTTATTAATACAAACACGCAAAACAGATATCAAAACAAAACCTCCCTTTCTTCAATCATAACTGAATCTAGACTTAATAACATAAAACAAAGTTTAGATATTGACATTAAAGTAAGTGTCATCGACAATACATCAATATCTGGTCAATCCACCGGTACAACTGTAATCATTAACTTACCCATTATCAAAGACAAAACAATCAATATTTTTAAGTAAAAAAGCCATAATTTAAATTAGAAATATTATTTTAAAGTTAAGTCAAAGAAAACCTAACACCTTCAACACATAAAGTAAGTGCGGTACTCTGTTATAATTTAAATCTATAAAAGAAATCTACAATTCAAGGATGACAAATAACATATCATGTATTATTGTTGATGATGAAAATCATTGTATTGAAATTTTAAAACATGAGTTGAAAAATCACTGTCCAGACATTACCGTTGCAGCAGTGACAACTAAGCCAACTGAAGCTATTTCTCTCATTCAAAAACATAAGCCCCAAATCCTATTTTTAGATATTGAAATGCCAAGTTTAAGTGGATTCGAACTACTTGCCTCAATAGATGATGGATTCTTTTCTGTCATCTTTGTCACTGCATATGATCAATATGCCATACAAGCATTTAAATTTGCAGCACTTGATTATTTACTTAAACCTGTGGATGGTACAGAACTCAAAAGAGCTGTAGACAAGCACATAAAAAATACAGACAGCTCACTTAGAAAGGATCAATTATCACTAGTTTTAAATTCGATAAATCAAAAACAGCAACTCATTCCCAAAATCGCATTAAACAATGGTAATAAAATAGAAATCGTAAATATTGGCCAAATTATTCGCTGTGAAGCTGATAGTAATTATTGTAAAATTTACTTAACTGACGAGCGTGAGTTGTATTTAACGAAAACGCTAAAAGATATTGAGTCTTTATTGTCAAATCATCCATTCTTAAGGGTTCATAACAAACATTTAATCAACATAAATCATGTCCATAATTTCATTAAATCAGAAGGTGGAGTCCTAACAATGAGTGATGGATTCGAAGTCCATGTCACCAAATTCAATAAGAAAGAACTTATCCAAAAAATAATTAGTGGTTAAAATAAACAGTCTCACTTTATGACTAAAGGGCTCTTTCTGAGATACTACCCTTTACACTTATTGACAATGCAAATTAGAAGACCATACCAAGCGTACTTGAGATTGAAGCAATTAATTTTGAGCTTATTTTTTTAGTCGAGCCATGACCTAATGATCTCGAAGTGTGCAGCGCTCAGCCCCAAAAGAAAGAACCGCGATCAGCTGAAGTAATTGGGAGTAAGAGTTAGATATGGCCAGCATTTTCAACAAAGAGCTTAATAAAATAAACAGTAACAAAGGACCAATATTAAGTAAGCATGGTTTATAATCAATCCAAGAAATAACTCACAAGTCTTTACTGACACATCCCTTTCAAATTACTTATCCTGCTTCCCAAACACCTCCTTAAGCAATGGACTTGTCCGTAATCCTGTGTCATTTCTGATGCCTATTTCTTTCACTTGTACGAGTTCAAACATACCATCAAGTGCTTTGTTGTTAACATGGTCGTCTAGCTCTGGATTTAAGTCTTTAGTAAAAGGTATTTTGTTATATGCATTTATAGCATCATTCCAGTAACTTCTTGCATTTACTTCATCTAATGATTCCTGAATCACTGGTAGAAAACTTTTATATAGTGCTTGTCTAGATGTCTTCTCTAAGAATCGAGTTGCAGCGTCGTCATCTCCCATTAAGATATTGGTCGCATCCTTAAAGCTCATCTGCTTAATTGAATTTAGGAAAATGGGACCAGCTTTTTTTGCTGCAATTTCTGCTGCTTGATTCATTTTAGAGATAAGATCTTTTTCTACATTTTGAAATCCAGGTACTTTGGATAATTTATTTGTAATCTTCAATGCTTCTTTTGGCAGTAAGATTTTATATGGAGATTCTAAGTAACCATTTTCTATTGATAATGATTTAACTGCATCATTTACACCTATGTTAAGTGCTTCCTTTAGTCCTAAGGCTATATTCCCAGATGACTCAGCTCCCACGACTTCTTTTGCCTTGTTTAATAATTTTTTACCGAACTGTGCATTGATTGGACTTAAACCGAGTAGCATTACCGTTACCGTTATTATTAATCTCATAATTTTATATTTCTACTATTACAACTGATTTACTTGAGTTTATCATGTTAAGAATTTACTAAATTGCCTATTATCTTATAATTCTGTAAATAGTAATTTAGAATATAAAAGAGTTCCTCTTATTACAAGAGGAACTCCTTTTGAGCCAATACTCAATACAGTTTAGAATGCTTGCTAATTAATTAGTCTTAAACTTTCTTCCTAGGCTTACTTTTCTTTCATCTTTTCTTTCGGATACAAATCGTGCTAAACCATCAGAGACACAAAAATCCAAATAAGTATAGTACCCAAATCTACCATTTGCTCGCGCAATGATTTTACCGTTCGAGTCCTTTATTAGAGCTCCGCCATTTCCATACTCACAGCAGATGCCATCACCAAAGTCATCATCAACATACATCGTGTAACATCCATCAGGAATACAGAAATCCTCTCTAATTTTCTTGCCTGCTTGACCATCAGCAAAAGGACCTCCAGTTGCAACTTGAATCCCGTTCTGTTTTATCAATTCCCAACTTGTTTCTGAAGCATAATCATCTAAAGTTAATACAAATGTAATTTCATTGTCAATGCAGTTATCTCCGCCACCTGTATCACTACCAGCACCAGTTGTTGTGAATTCTTTAAGTGATGAAAATGTAGTCCAAGCTGTAGCACATCTCACTCGAATTTGATAGTGATAACTTGTATTGGGATTTAACGCTGACAGTGTATATTCAGAATTCGTAGAATTTATGCCGATCCACTTAGCTGCTCCTATTTTCTTATATCTAAATCTATAAAATTTAGCGCCATTAATATTGGTCCAGTTTACCTTAGCACTTGAGCTACCTAATTCTTGAATAGAGGATGATGTCACCTTAGCACATTGATCATCTCCGCCTCCAGTATCTCCGCCTCCAGTGTTACCACCACCAGTATTTCCACCGTTTGATTCACTACAAACAGAAGCAGCTTTGTTAATCATATTGCTTAAATTTCCATTGATGTAGGCTTGCATCCGCTGGGACTGTCCTGCACTAAACATATACATACATTCATCACTTGTATAATCCATATAATTCATATGCATATCATTAGAACCACAAGATTTTACACCAAGATTAGGACATCCTCCTCTATCACTAGACTGATCAGGTGTATCATTTACATCATCATCAACTCCACAACCATTTCCCCATATATGATCCAAAAATAAATAATGCCCGACTTCATGTGTTGTTGTTCTGCCTAGATTGTAAGGCGATTGTGGTCTAACATTTCCACAGCCTGCACCAAGTCCAAAAGTAGACGCATCGATCAACACGCCATCTCCATTTCCTGATCCACCTAAAGGCGCTTCCCCTAAAAAACCGAGATTTGGTCTGACAAATATATTCAGATAACCGCTCCAGGCATTCGCTCTATCACCGTTTGTTTTATTAACTGTAATTGCTTTTTGGCCATGACTTAAACTAAAACCTGAAGGGTGATTTTGAGTAGCTAAGCAAAATTTCATACAAGTTTCTCCATTATTAACACCAGGAAAAAAGGAAGCTGCCTGAGTTGTCCATTTACTGACATCAGCATTTGTGCCCGATATATCCTTATTTAATACTGAAATTTGTGATTCTACTAATTGAGCAAGGCAAGAAGCATTCGCGCCTGTTACATTTTGAAAATGAACAGCTACAGGAATGATGATTGGATCAGAACAATTTCTGACGACAGCTTTTGACAATTCAATTTCAAGTTTTGAAAACTTTTCTTCATGTTGAAGTCTATACTCAGGATCCGAGAGTAGTTTCCCCATGTGCTCATCGTGGCCGCAGGATCGTTTTGATTGAAAAGATTCAGCAGATTCTTCAGGACTAGATTCATTAATATTATTATCTAAATAGTCATCTGTACAAGAACTGATAACAAATAGAAGTAGAAGCGGAATAACCAAATGTTTGAAATGCATAAATTTAATTTTAGAGATTTTAAGAATATTATAAATCGAAGTTATGTTAGCAAACAGAGAGTTTATCGTAAGATTCGAGCAATGGAACGAAGAATTATACTTTTACATAGTTTTATTATACAAGTGCTTTTTTCATATTGCTTAAAGCCAGTACATTTGTCATCATATTGCTATCCCTATGAGCATTTTACGAAAACTTGTAATTGATAAATCATATTGGTGGTTACGACACCTGATATTCTGGGTTTTAATTTACTTGGATGTGTTTTCTTATATGTTTGACTACACACCTGAGATGAAGGATTATTTGATTCATGACATCATTAGTCTATTACTTGATATGTGTTTAATCTATTTCAACATATATTATCTTATTCCGAAGTTTGCACTAAAGGATAAGCTTTTACACTATGTTATTTTTACGGTTATCACTCTTTTTGCTGTGACTTCATTTAATGTATTTCAAGAAAGCAGTATATATACAGAAGAGGAAGATTTTAGCGTAGGTTGGAGCTTATATTATGCAATCCTATTAACTCTGGGTACTTTGGCTCCTGCGATTGCAATCAAAATAGCCAAGTACTTTTATGAGGAAAGTCAAAAGAGTAGTGAATTAGAACAAACCAATTTAAAAGCAGAATTAAACTATCTAAAAAAACAAATCAATCCTCACTTTCTATTCAATTCTTTGAATAACATTTATATCATGTCGAAGGAAAAGTCTGATAAAACACCAGAAACTATTCTACAGATATCAGACCTGATGCGCTATCAAACCTATGATGCTGCTAAAGAAAAAGTAAAGCTTTCTAAGGAAATTGAATTTTTAGATAATTATTTAAAATTAGAGCAAATACGAAGAGACAATTTATATATCAAATCTAATGTTATTGGCAACGTTGATACTGTATTGATCGAACCACTTCTCTTTTTACCATTTGTAGAAAATGCCTGTAAATACAGTGCAAAGACAGATGGATCAAAAGAAGAAATCCATATCAACTGGACAAATGACAATCACCAGTTAAATTTCAACATTGACAATGAGAAAGGACACATTCCTCATCGTAAAGAAAATTCAGGATTTGGTCTTGACAATGTTATAAAAAGATTAGAATTACTCTATCCTGATAAACATACTCTTACTATAACTGAAAGTGATTCCTTATATTCGGTAGATCTAATAATTGAAGTTTAATGATCTATACATGTATTATAGTCGACGATGAACCTCTTGCAAGAAAGGGTGTGAAGATGCAAGTCAATGACATGCCTTCACTAAAAATAATTGGTGAATTTGGCAATGCCATCCAAGCAGAAGAGTTCTTAGACCATAATGATGTTGACATCATGTTTCTTGATATTCAAATGCCAGGTATAACTGGTATCGATTTTCTAAAAAAATTAGAGCACCAGCCAGCAGTTATTTTGACAACTGCTTATACCGATTATGCATTAGAAGCTTTTGATCTAAATGTTGTAGATTATTTATTAAAACCATTAAAATTTGATAGATTTCACAAGGCTGTTATAAAAGCACAAGATTTCATTAGTCTAAGAAATAAAGAAGCTTCCGAATTTACTGATTTTACAAATGAATATGTTTATATCAAAGCAGATAGAAAATATGTTCGACTATATTATAAAGATGTACTCTTTATTCAGGGGATGAAAGACTATGTTATGATCCACACGACTGATCAGAAATATATGACAGCTATGAATGTCAAAACTATTCTATCCCAATTACCAGAGACTATATTTACAAGGGTCAGCAAGTCGTATATTATCAATATTGATAAAATTGAATCTATTGATATTGATATGATATATATTGCTAATCACGATATTCCATTAGGCAATACGTACAAAGAAAACTTCCTTAAAACACATATTAAGGGTAAGCTTTTAAAACGATAAATGTATTCCCTCACTCTACATTCAGCATATCCCTAGGGCATATTCCTCTTTCCTGAATTTAAAATTCCATTGATTAGACCTTAAAAGCTGTCTTAAACTAGACTTAAACTTTCATTTATACCTACTCTTCACGCTTAATCTTAATATATTACGATCCGAGATTAACAAAATATACTATGAAAACACTTCAAATTATCTTAATCACACTTACTCTAATCAACTTTCTTTCAGCCCAAACTGAGCCTATTAAATCTCCAACAGGCGCAACTATTGGCTATGAAAATAAAGTCGAACAAGTCAAAGAAGTAAAAACTCATTCGTTCAATTTTGCACAAGCTGTCAAAGATGGCGCAAGTGCAGTAGAAGATAAAGTCATCGCTTGGAGACGCGATTTTCACGAATTTCCAGAATTATCAAATAGAGAATTTAAAACTGCCGAAAAAATTGCATTGAAATTAAGAGGCATGGGACTAAAGGTAGATCAAGGTATCGCTAAAACAGGCGTCATCGCTGTATTAGACACAGGGAGAGAAGGACCTACAGTTGGTCTAAGAGCAGATACTGATGCTTTACCTGTCTCCGAAAGAAACGATCTTCCATATAGATCAAGAGAGACATCTACATATCTAGGTAATGAAGTGGGCGTCATGCATGCATGTGGTCATGATACACACGTAGCTATGTTATTAGGTGCAGCAGAGTTACTAACAGGTATAAAAGATCAACTAAAAGGAAAAATCATTTTCGTCTTCCAGCCAGCAGAAGAAGGCGCTCCTCCGGGCGAAGAAGGTGGTGCATCATTGATGGTGAAAGAAGGCATAATCGAAACTTATGGTATCGATGTTATGTTTGGTCAGCACATCAGTTCTGGATTAGACGTAGGAAAAGTGATGTATAAAGCTGGTGGAATTATGGCTGCTGCGGATAGATTTACCATTACAGTTCATGGCAAACAAACTCATGGTGCTCGACCTTGGGGAGGCGTAGACCCGATTACTGTCTCTGCACAAATCATTATGGGTCTTCAAACGATTGTCAGTCGTCAAACAGAATTAACGAAAGAAGCTGCTGTCATTAGCGTTGGAAAATTTACAGCTGGAGTAAGAAATAATATCATCCCTGAGAAAGCAGAAATGGTCGGAACAATCAGAACTCTCGATGTAGGCATGCGCGATATTATTCATGAAAAGATAAAAAAGACAGCTATGCTCATCGCTGAAAGTGCGGGTGCTACTGCTGAAGTAGAGATAGTTGGATATGCGCCTGTTACTTTTAATAACTTAGATCTAACACGGCAAATGATTCCGTCATTTTATACAGCCTTAGGTGAGAAAAATGTCATTATCACACCTGCAGTTACTGGTGCAGAAGACTTCTCGTTCTTTGCTGAAAAAATACCTTCTTTATATTACTTCGTAGGTGGCAAACCATTAGATGTTTCTTCTAATGAAGCGGCTCCACACCATACTCCTGATTTCTACATTGACGAATCAGGTTTAATCACTGGTGTAAAAGCAATTTCGCAATTAGCGATTGATTATTTATTGGCTGAACAAAACGCAAATGTTGGCGGCGAATAATCAACAAGTTATCGCCGACTTTTCAGATAAAGTTGTCCTGATCACTGGAGGCTCAAGAGGTATTGGACGAGCAATCACCAAAGCTTTTGCTTTTCAAAAAGCACAATGCGTTATTAATTATAGAAATGATAGTGCTGCTGCTTTAGGTATTATGCAAGAATTGGGTTCTGAAAATCATAGAGCCATTCGAGCAGATATATCGATCCCTGAAGAAGCAGAGCAATTGATTAAAACTGTCATTGCAGAAAAAGGTAAAATTGATATTCTGATTAATAATGCTGGTACAGGATCGCACCATCCCATAGACGGTATTTCATTTTCAGAATGGCAGCAACATTGGGATCGTATTTTGAAACTCAATTTGTTGGCAGGTTCTAATCTATCTTATCTGGTCGGGCAACATATGATGCAAAGAAAAGAAGGTAAAATTATCAATGTGACGTCTAGAGGAGCATTTAGAGGAGAACCATTACAACCAGCTTATGGAGCAAGCAAAGCTGCGATGAATTCTTTGACTCAGTCTCTAGCATTTTCATTAGCACCATTCAATATTTTTGTTGGAGCTGTAGCGCCTGGCTTTGTTGAAACCGACATGGCAAAAGAAAGATTAGAGGGCCCTCGTGGTGATGGGATCAGAGGTCAGTCACCAATGAATCGCGTGGCACAACCAGAGGAGGTCGCTCAAGCAGTTATCTTAATGGCTTCGAGTCCAATATGGATGACTGGAGGAATTTTTGATGTAAATGGTGCGTCCTATTTTAGGACCTAATTATTTCTTGGAGACTAATTTTTTATAATCTCCGATCGGGCCACCTGGAAATGCTTCGCTATCTAAAACATCTATCCGACTTCTGAATTCTAGTTTTTCTAGTGTAAAGCCATTTGAAGAGCCTTTTGGCAAGACGTTTATTTGGATTGCGATTCTGCCTCTCTCATCATACCATGTATAATCGAACCCTTCATTTCCAGAAGGTTCTCCCCCATTCTCTGCATAGTAATCTACAAAATCCCATGCTTTTCTCTTATCTCCGAAAGCCTGAGCGTAAGTTTTAACCATAAGGTTAAGCTGCTTTGGATCGATATCTTTTGAATCTGAGAATTGATCAAATAGGACCTTATCTCGATTTGTTCTAACTGTTTTTATAATCAAGTCAGCATATGCTTTAGAAGTAGAACTATTTTCGAATGCAAGATCTTTTATTTTAGGTGAACTTGAATTAGAATTTCCACCACAAGCTATCAGAAGAGTTGTTAGGCTAGCAAAGAACAAAACTTGTATTATATTCATAATCAATTTTTAAAGGCGGCAAAGATGCATACTTTTTTTAACATCTCAATAGCTTATACATATAGTAAAATGAATTAAACATATACTTAGGTTCAGACAATGACACACCTAACAATTTTTTAACAAAAAATAGCAGAGGCATGATGCCTCTGCTACGATAAAACCTTAATCGAAAGAACTAAACACTAGGATACTTGACCTTATCTGATCAGTATCATACGTTTAGTTGTTTTTTCTGTTGCCGTTATCAGTTCATAATAAACCAAACCTTTGGTCGCTAATTGATCACGGGTTAATTTAATATTATTCAATCCTCCATTCCCATTCTTCTTAATTGAATGAAGCAATTCACCTGATACTGTGTAGAATCTTAATTCATAATCCATTTCTACAGGTAAGCTGAAGCTAATTTCAGTTGACTCTTGCCACGGATTTGGGCTATTCTGATATAGTTTAATATCTGTCTGGCTAAATGACATCTGGCTAGTTAAGTCAAACACATCAGTCGTACTATATGCTTGCGACACTAAGACTTCAGAACTCGTCTTTACATTTTGATTTAAGTTTCCAGTATGCTTAAATACGATACTGAATAGTAATTCATCTTCACTTGAACTCACACCACCAATCTTGTCATAACTGACTGTCATATGACCAATATGTGATTCTGGGAATCCAACATGTTCATCGGTAATATCAAGGACGCTTCCTCTTACAAACTGATAAGACATTTCTGATGGGTCAAAATCTAAAGTAAACTGAAAGCCTTCAATATCATTAAAATTAGATGACGTAAAATCATATCTAAGATACTGACCGTCTACCACTGGATTAATGATTAAATCAAGTGTATTCGCTATTGTCCGTGTTTCTGCTAATACTAAACTTGTCGGATCAGCAGATAAGTTAACATCACCCATTTTGACAGCTACAAAGTCAATTGCCATATTTTTATCAAGACTCTGTATCGAATAGTCAGAAGGATAGGGTTCAACTAATGGATTATCAACATCTAAGAACTGATATTTAGCATCAATCATTTTCCATGTTGGTGCAGTATCAAAACCATCTTGTAAAGCCAGAATAACTTTTCTCAATTCAAGAAGATCAAGAGCCGATAGTGAACCAGATTGATTGACATCAGCTGCAATCATTTTGTAAGGTGAATCAAATGTTGATATCCCTAAAATATGCTTCTGAATCAAAATCAAATCTAGTGTACTTAAGCCATTTATTGTATTCCCTTCTTTCTCTGGCTTGATCGTATATTGGCCACCCATTGGCATAGAAGGAAATGCATATAGTCCATGCTCTTCAGTCATAAACTCTTGTGAATCCTCAGTCCCAATCAATGCAACTGACGTATTTTCTATTCCAGTTCCATCTTCTGTTCGTATTCTACCTTCTACGTTTGACTCTGTTGCAGTGAAAAATGTACAGAAATTATTCTGATCGATCACTGTCTGGATAGCGAAGCAAGGCTCTCTAAAGATCGTGTCTAAATCTCCATCACCATCTGAATCTAAAACATCGTAAATAAACATAGTCACCTGAATATCACCTAAATCTCCACAAACATAAGTTCGTGTTTGATCTCTTGGATCTGTTGAGAAAGAAGCAATAATAGTTGGATTCGAACCATCACACGATAGCCCTCCTTCTACACAAACTATTTCGTCAGATAAGAAGGTAACGGATGGTGTAGGTCCATCTTGTATCGTTTTAACAATTTTCTTACATCTAAACGTAGGTGGTGTACCACCACTCGCAATGATCACAACTTCAAACGATATTGGAGTAGACAAACCACAATCAGTATCATTCGCTGTTAAAGTGACTATATGACTTCCCGCAGGCATAGTCCCAGAGATTACTGCATTCGTAGTCATATTCATCACACCACTTACGGCGATTGATAAGTCAGCTGCTGCAGCGTTAGGACCATCTACCGTAAATCCAAAAGTTAAGTTTGCTGGTATGCAATATTCCACCGCAAATGGGACATTAATATTTGCTTCACAGTCATTATTAGAGTCACTACTTATATTGCCTGGATTTGTCGTAAAAGTAGGTGCATTTGCTTCACCTGGACATGCAGCTGATAAACTCACCATACACGTATCTCTATTTCCAGATGCATCGACTGCTACAATTAATACATCGCTTATGCCATCCCAAATCGTCCCTTCTCTTGGCTGTTGATATACGCGAGGACCTGGACCATTGGTATCTAATTCCGGTAAATCTCCATCACAATTATCAGTAGCTACTCTTAAATCTGGTACTCTAGGTCTACAATTAAAATCGAGTGTCGCACTGACATCACCATTCGGGCAATCTACAGTTGGTGCTCTTTGATCTTCCGTAGTCACAGTAAATTGACATGTAACTGTAATGAGATCATCCGTCACTGCAGTGATTGTAAATACTTGTGTGCCGACACCCGTCAATATTGTAGAGTCTGGACTTAACACTAAATCAGCTATAGAAAGTCCGCTTGTGCATGAATTTGTAATTTCGACTCCTCTTCTATATAAGACCCTTGGAACAGAGACACGACAATTTTGATTCAATAAAAGGACGTCATCATCAGGACAAGTGATATTTGGTACTGCATTGTCCATCACATTCACAATTATCATACATGTATCCGTGTTTCCGTTTTCATCAGTAACGGTATACGTAATTACATTCCGACCAAGGTTTAGAACTTGACCTGCAATAGAACTACCTGATCCATTATTGACAGTAGTAGATCCAGTGATGGTAAAGCTAACAGTTGATGAACAATTAGTAACAACAGTTGCATCTAGTGAAGTATCTGCAGTCCAAGTACAATTTGGTAATTGAGCTGTCTGAGTAAATGGACTACCTGTAGGACATACGACCATTGGTACAATAGGATCTACAGCTGTTATATTCACAGTGCATGATGTAGAATTATTAGAACCATCCGTAACCGTCACAACGACAGCAACTGGATTATTCAGATTATCGCAGTCCAAGCTTGGAGGATTCACATCAATATCTGCAATCATACAATTATCCATTGGCGCAGTATTAAATATTAGGTCCAATACTACAGATGAATCCAATGTAATCATTTGATTTTCAAGGTCTACAGAAAGAGTACTTACACAATCCAATACTGGATTTTCATTATCTCTAACTCTGATTCTTGTCCGACAAGTCGAGCTTAAATCACACGCATTCGTAACTTCGTAGTTCACAAAAAATGTTCCTATAGGGAAAGTCGTATTTGGGAAATTTCTTCCTGAGCGAATTGTATCACCATCAATAACAACAAATGATGTATACTGCAATCCAGTTTGACAATTATCTGCACTGATCGCTGCCAAATTAACATCAACTGTACAGTTATTATCAGCATCTATATTTGGAACCAAAATCCCTGGATCAGCTGGGCAGTTAATCTGCGGAGCTTCATCATTTCTAATTGTAAATACCTGAGTAAACTCTTCAATTACTGGACAACTACAGTTTGTTTCGACTGTCCAAGTTCTTCTAATAACTCTACATCCATCTCCGTCGTCAGGTAGAGGTTCATCTTCAAAATCTATTGTAAATTGATCACAGCAGTTAGAATCAACAGACGGTCCAAAGTCTGCTAGCGCTCCTAAAGGCGCACCATTTAAGCACATATCATCAATCTCCACCGTATTGTCATCAGGACCCATTATACAGACTTGAGGAGCAGGACAAAGTCCTTTAGGGTCAGTCAAGGTCATTGTCGTGATACAAGAGTCAACATTTCCAAACTCATCTGTAATATATATCGTCACTTCTTGAGGACATTCTAAATCTTCACAAGTAAAGCATCTTTCTACATCTGTCGTGTCAGTAGAAAAGCTATAGACAACTGGCAATCCACAAGGATGATAGCTTTCACCTTTTATTGGAGAGAACCATTCTGCCTGAGAACACATAAATGTGTACATTTCTTCATTTGCAACTCCATCACCATCGCAATCTACAGTTTCTAAACTTACATTTCCTCCATTAATTAAAGGTGATGTCGGTGGATCAGGAAAACAATGTAGTGGCATTGTTAAAGCTTGGCATGCAGCTATCGGAGCTACACAATTCACAACACTAAATTCAAATATGCTGGTGCCCACATTATTACATGCATCCACAGCTTCTATAATCACTTTATGATTTCCAATCGGCAAATTTGAAAAATTTAAACTGACCACAGCCGGATTCGGGTCAATCATACTTGTAGAATCAAAAACACCATCACAATTTAAATCTAAAAAGAATAAAACATCAATATCTGCTCTAGCCGTGCATTCGTCTCTTATTCTAAATCTTAAATTAATATTCTCACTGAGACAGTCTCCATTTTCACTTGCCACGTTACAAACTTGTTGATTTTGATCATTGATAAAAGCTATTGTTGGCTCAATATCGTTTGTAATAATAATTGACTGATCATATTCATATAAGACAACAGGATTATCCATATCACAATCATCCAATATTGTCCAATGCCTCACCAATTTAAAACAGGTAGACGGTCCGGCTTCTGGGACTTCAAAAATATCATCAGTATATCCTATCCATAGATCTGAACATTGTCTGTTGTCGACAAACTGAGGCACAAACATAGCTGGGAAATTATCAGGATTTAATAGTGAAGTATCTTCAAAGCATGTGAGATCCTCATCACCTAATCCTAATAAATCTGCGTCTCTAGGTAAGTAAATATCTTTTGGATCAATTGGATCATCAAAGTCCTCTGGTGGAATTGCTTCTACTACAATGACCTGATTACACATTTGACTTCCAGCACCACTTTTTATTTCAAAATTCCGTGTGATTGTTCCCGTTTTACATGCACTAATATCTATTTCTTCATCAAGTTCCATAATGACGGCAGGACAAGCATCAATTGAAGTTGGCTCTCCGAATACCGTTAGATCCATTCCTAGAGTATAGTCTGAACACAATATAGTATCAGCTGGCGGACATGTGATTAATGGAGCGATTTTGTCTTGAATATTTACGACAAGATCGCATTCATTAAAGTTACCCCACTTATCCATTGTCCTTACAGTGATTGGCGCTCCGTCGAAAACATCTAAACAGCAAAATCTAACGGTCTCGCTATATCCACAAGGCTCTTCTACTTCTATCACAAATCGCTTTACTCTTCCCAAGCCATTATATGCAACAATCTCATCATTAGCCGTTGAACCCATTACAAATTCAATATTTGCATCTGAATTCCAACCTTGACTTGAAGCACCCATTCCATCTGCATTTGCTACTGTGTATGTAATCGCATTCACTGGCGGGTTTGCAGTCATTTGAATTTGGGATATTTGGTCCTGAAGCCAATCTTGTTCTATAGAATCATTAAGTATAGTTACGTAACCACCCATTGCTACGGCGACATTAAATGCTTTTGGACCAATGATTAGCTCATCTGACAAGTAGTAATCATGACCTTCATATCTGCCTAAAAATTCAAAATCGCTATATCTATCTACTGCATCTTCTGGCGCGCATGGACATAAATTATCATCATCATCATTTCTCTGTGCAAAGATTTTTACTTTACCAGAGCAATCGTCATAACTTCCATCATCAAATATTTGGGCCAATACTTTTACCTCACCGGTATCATTATTAATGGTAATAGCTTTATCGTCTATTTGACACACTGGAGGAGAATTATCTTCTACCCATACTTCGACAGTGTCTCTTGTCTCATTTAACCCTTGTACAGGTGCAAGGCCATTAAAACATCCATCTGTGGCTATGTATACTAACTCACTTAATCCATCAGGAAATTCTAAAGTTTGACCCGTATATTCTATTTGAGGGAGTTGTCCATTTATAGTTACAAATAATCTGATGTCTTCAGTATCCTGACAATTATCTGTAAGTAATGGAATTGGAATTGCAGTTATTGCTGCACACAAATCTTCAGATGCCGAATTAGTAGAAAAATTTAATTTCTCAGGAAGCTTAGTCATTTCTGGAGCTTCCAAATCCATTATTGTGATTTGTTGAACAAAACTTAACTCTCTTGGATTATTTAGACATCCCTCTAGAAAAGTCCAGTGTCTGACTATTTTTGTAAAACATGCATCTCTAACTAAAACTGAATCCTGATACACAACATTCAATTTACAGTGTGCCATTTCATCAATTGGTAGTAAAGAATATTGTATTTGTGAATTCACATAATATGAAGGAACACCCGATAAATTAATTGGATCTGGATTATTATTAAAATCAAGGTTTTCAGGAAACAAATCTTGATTAACAAGACCACATTCGATAATTGTATCGGCAGGTATGACAAAGCCCGTAGGAAAAGGATCGTTAAAATCAACTAATTCAAATTCTAGCCTCTCCAATGTTACTCTGACAATACAAGGCTCTGATTCATTTCCACAATTATCTACTGCCTTTATTTCTCTGATGATCGTCTTCAGCATATTATCTTCACAATTGTCTTCATCTAGATACTCATCTAATATGATTAACTCTGGACTAGGATCACAATTATCCATTGCTAAATTAACCATGGCTAAATCTAATCGAGCATATGAAAAACACCCTACATTATCAATAGTAACTTCTCCACTTTCACAGCCTATAATTGTGGGTGCAATCTTATCTTCAATAAGCATTGTACCCCAACATGAATTACCAGAAGAAGTATGAGTTAATGTATATGTGATGTCTTGACCTTTATGGACTCCACTGACAAAAGCATCAGGGAGAGAGTCTCCATGTTCATCTTTTAATGTTACTACATATTCTGAGACTGGAAATGCCAAAGTCCCGGCAGCTATCATACCTGGAGTAATCTCCGTCATGCAGCTATTGAGGGACAAATTGAAATTTCCAACACAAGAAATCGTGAAATTAGTTTGCGCATGAACGATTATACTACTGAGTACAACCAGTGCGCTAATTATAATTTTTCGGGACAAAGAGCTTACCATAGTTTCCTTATTTATCGAGCAAAGTTTTATCTAAACTTTAAGGATCATGATCAAGCTCAGGTGGTACCTCTTTTAAAAGGATTTATATCTTCACAGCAAAAGCATGTAAGAATATTGGGCAAATATAACAAAAATTTGTAATATGAATATATATTATGAAATAATTTAATATGTATAATGCTACCAATCATGTATATAGCTGCGAAAAGCCGATCATCACTCAATTTAATGATTATCTAGAATGACAAAATTTTATGGTTATACAGGTGAATTTTCTATTAGAACTAGTGAAATAGATACTCAAAAACGAATTAAAATAGCGTCCTTAATCAAATTGATGCAAGAAACGTCTATGCAAAATGTTCTTTCACTAAAATTATCCGTTTGGGATTTGGAAGATGAAGCGTTGAGTTGGGTCCTATTAAAAAAAGATATTTCTGTCAATTCGCTTCCGACTGTTGGCGAAACAATAAAAATTAAAACCTACCCAGCTGGATTTGAGCGCATTTTTGCATATCGTGATTTTATCGTTTATAATTCAGTTCTCGACATAATCATTACAGCAAGCAGCGTCTGGGGGCTATTGAATACACGCACCCGTAAACTTATAAAAATCCCACCATACGAATTTTATAATGTGATACCAGATGACAGGCTAGATAGACCATCATTTAAACTTTCCGAAAACGTTAAACAACATTATTCTCATAAGTCTCCTATTTTATGGAGTCATTTAGATTGGAATAATCATGTAAATAACATCGTCCTCGTTCAAAAAATGCTTGATGTTATTCCTCCAGATTTTCTGTATCAACATTCTATACATCGACTATCTATCCAATTTAAGAATGAAAGTATATTAGGAGATGAATTAGTATCCTTTTGCGAAATCAATTCACAAGAAGTATCTCACATAATAAAAAGGGCAAGTGATAATGCAGTAATTGCTTTAGCTAAAACAATTTGGACCGCTTAATTTTATGTTATTTTCCACCCATTCTATAATTTTAAGCGTCTTAACTATAATCACAATAATCTAAGAATGAAGTATGCTAGTGTAATTTGCCTCATGTTGTTATTAATTGCATGTGCTCCAAAAGTCGTAGAACCAATTATTACTGAAGCAGAACCAGTTATTCAAATCCGACAAGAAATTGATAACCCATGTATGACTCTAGCAAAGTTAAGCCCACAATTAAGAGATGAAGCTGAAACAGCATATACACTATACAGAGATCAAGTGAAGCTTAAATACTATGAAGATGCCCTGCCATTATGGAGGCGAGCTTTTGAATTGGCACCTGCTGGAGAAGGCAGAATAAAATACCAGTTTGATGATGGAATAAAACTATATAAACACTTCTTTGCAAATACGAATGATGAAAAACTCAAAAAGATTTATGCTGATTCTATCCGTATCATTTATAATAAAAGAGTAGAATGCCATCCTGGGGATGCAGACTATGTCAATGCAAGACTGGGATTTGATAGCTATTACACTTTAGGTGATTATGTTGGTCCTAATGAAGCATTCGATAGAATGAAATCAGCTTTTGATTCTAAAGGAACTGAAGTAGACTATTTTGTCATCAATCCTTTCACCAAACTCTTATATGATAAAGTAGTAGCAGAGGAAATGAGTCATGAAGAAGGCAGAAAATATGCAAATCTAATATTGGGGTCAATCGATAAAGGACTTTCAGAATGTGGTAATATCTGTGAATCTTGGGAAACCATAAATGATTATTCTCCAAAACGCCTTGAGGCGCTGGAAGGTCTTAAAGGCTTTTATGCTTGTGATTACTATGTCATTAAATACTTGCCTGAATTTCAGGCTAATAGTGAAGACTGTGAGACAATTAATAATATTTCCAGAAAATTAAGATGGGGAAACTGCCAGACCGATCATCCAAATGTCATGGAATTGGCTGCAGCAAAAGCTAAAAATTGCTACGTCGCTCCTCCTCCAGAAGGTCCACTAAAAAAAGCATTTAATGCTTATAATGATGGCCAATTCAAGGAAGCTGTAAATTTATTTCAAGCATTTGTCAATAAAACTGAGGATCAAAATAAGAAGGCGAAATACACCTTGTTAATCGCCAAAATCTATTATGGCGACATTAAAAATTTTCCACAAGCAAGAAAATTTGCTCTCCATGCTGCACAATTACGATCAAATTGGGGTGAACCATATTTGTTAATTGGAAAGCTTTATGCTTCAAGTGGGCCATTGTGTGGACCAGGAAGAGGATGGGATAGCCAAATCGTCACTTGGCCTGCAATTGATATGTTCTCAAAGGCTAAGAATGTCGATCCTTCTATTGCAGAAGAAGCAAATAAATGGATTCGGGAATATTCTAAATACATGCCAAAAAGGGAAGATATCTTTCAAAGAAATCTGACCAAAGGCCAGAGTTTCACAGTTGGCTGTTGGATCCAAGAAAAGACTAAAATTAGAACTGCAGATTAGTATGCCTGATATATTTCACAACGTCTATATTCATGAAAGTCCAGAAAAAAATTTTCATGCAATTTCAAGAGAAGAAGGAATATAAAAATGGTGGACTAAAAGGAGTTCTGGAAAAGCGATCCAGGACGAGATTTTCGATTTATATTGCTCTGATGATTATGATTGGAAGGCCAAATTCATTTCTGTCGAAGAGAATAAAAAATGTGAGTGGTAATTGATAAAAGCCGATAAAGATTGAATACAACAAGCTTTGGTTTTACATTATTCAAACGTAATAATAATATAACCTTAGCGGAATTTTCTCATTCAACTTAGTCTGAAACGAACGAACATTTCAAGCGATCAAACTACTGTTGAGCTATGTATTTACGACTTCTTAAGTGCTATATAGAGACAGGAAAAGTCACAGCTTTTGAACATAAGAACATTTATGTAAATATTATTATTGATAATTTATGAAACATTGTTGCAAAAAGCGTAATTTTGTATCATGAGTTTACAACGAAAAGGTTCTCATATTGATATATTAGGACTTTCGGCTTCGGTACTATGTGCTATACATTGTGTGAGTATGCCATTTATACTATCAGCCGGTGCACTTGGATCAACTCAGTTCATAACGAATCCCTTCATTGAAATTACTTTGATTTTGGTTTCAGTGGTCTTTGGATACTCGGTTATAAAAAAAGGCTATTTAAATCACAGTAAGAAATCAATTGTGGCTCTCTTCGTCATAAGTTCAATCTTTCTAATCGTATTTGGGATTATTATACATGATCACGAATCACCCATAAGCTCAATTGGCGGAATAGGTATAGCTTTAAGTTTTCTGCTTAATTGGAAGTCTATTCAAAAATAGAACCTTAGTTTCGGGGAAATGTAAATTACATGGGACTATTAACGCTTCTAATTACTCTTCTCATTCTCAGTTTTCTTGCCTATGGTATTGTAACACGCACAACTCATGGAAAAGTAGAATTTAAAACTGGTCTAGCACTTAAGTTTTTAAAAGATTATACTGGGGATGATGTCTTAGTAGTTCGGAAACAGTTTAAGAAAATGATGAAGACGGACTATGCTAAAAAACTTCCAATTTCAACTGTAGACAACCTTACAATCGAAACGAGTCAACGACAAGTCCCTGTTCGATTTTATAGCGATTCAGATAGCAATACTGTCCCATTGATTATTTTCATACATGGAGGAGGCTGGTGCATTGGAGACCTAGATTCTCATGATCAACAATGTCGAAGACTCGTAAAAGAAACAGGTTTCGCATTGTTAGCCGTGGATTATGCATTGTCACCAGAAGCAAAATTTCCGGTTGCATTAAATGAGACGGTAGAAATCATTATGAAACTGACAAGTGGCGAGATTGATTTAAAAGCAGACACTACTAAACTAGCAATCATTGGCGATAGCGCTGGTGGGAATATGACCATTACGAGCGCTTTAAAACTTATTGAATCAGGAGATGACCAGGCTATTAAATGTATTGTCCCAGTATATCCTGTTACAAATTGTGTAGATGGAAAGACTGGATCATTTACCAAATTTTCGGAAGGATATATTTTGACAGCACATTTGATGGATCTTTTCAATAAGAACTATATCGCAGAAGGTCAAAATTTAAAAGATCCATACTTATCTCCATTATTTTCTGACGCCCTCCACCAATTGCCACCTTGTTTTGTACTGACAGCAGCTTATGATCCATTGAGGGACGAAGGAGAACAATTTGCAGACAAACTAAAATCTTTAGGTAATCAAGTCGAACTTAAACGGTATGAAAACTGTGTCCATTCGTTTTTTGGTCAGCAAGAATTTGGACAAAATGGTTTAGTCGCTGTAAAAGATGTTTCAACTTTCCTTAAAAAGCATTTGAAATAGAAAAATTATAATTGGAGGCAGCGAATCTGCTTTTAAAAAGGTTTTTAGTGTACAACTGAAGGTAAACCATTATACCACTAAGGACCTGTAAGCATGAAAAACTATACGCATAATAAGGTTCCTTAGTGGTTTCTTTTTTTGGTCTTTCCGCAACTTTATACCTCATATCTGTTGTTATATTGGTACAAAAAAAGTCTATTATGAATAAATCAATGGTCTGGTTCAGCGTATCACAGCTTAAAATTAAAACTGCACAATTTATTCTCACTCAAGCAGGAATAGAAAATTACATTATAGACAAAACTGACAGTGCTCATGCTGGGCTTTTTGGCGAAATAGAGCTATACGTATCTGAAGACCAAGAAAATACTGCGAGAAAAATTTTATTAGACGAAGAAATTATATCTACATAAACAACCGAGACCCTGTTTCATTTTACCATTTATATCCACTTGATATAATAAAAGGAGTATTACTATAATAATATAGTCTATTGCTATAAAATAGCTCCCATTTTTACTCGATGTATCGGCAAATTACTAAATTGTCACGTTAAAATATTTTCCATCTTAGAATCACTTCCAACCCGAGATATCAAATTTGATATTTTATAAAAAATGAGTGGAATATTGGTTTATACATCACATTTAAATTTTATTACAAATCAGACTATTGATCATATGCTGCTGAATCTTGATTCAGCTTATGATCCTCTGTAAGAAAAAATATCATGAAAAAATTATAGATGGCTGTGGAGGCAGTATGATTATCGATAATAGTATAAATATTAAAAATTAAACAAACTTTTATTTCGAATTATACCAAGGAGTCTGTATTATATAGATAGGCTCCTTATTTTTTCTGCTATTTTTAAAATGTTAATGTTTGTAAATTAGATTTTCAGAATAGAGGATATCGAATTTTGAACCGTCATATATAAAGAAAACCGAATTTATACCATGTCCCTGAGAGTTGTCAATGAGATTACTATGACTTTAAAATTCTTTACCATTATTATCCTTTTATTGATATCGTCATTTGATATCAATGCTCAAATAGAAAAGCGCTGTGGCAGTGTAGAATATAATGAAAGCCTCAATTCACAATTCCCCGGCCGAAACACCTCTCAGGAGTTCGAAAAATGGATGAAGCAAAGAATCAGGGATATTAAAATAAAAAATGATACACCTAGTTCAGGATCTCATATTGAATCAAAGTATGGTATTCAGACTTACACGATTCCTTTAATTTTTCATATTGTACATAATGGTGAAGTGATTGGCGATACAACAAATCTGAACGCTCAATATATTAGCGAACAGATTGAGCAATTAAACCTTGATTTTGCGAATTTATCTGGCTCCACTTATACCCAAGCTGCTGATGTACAAATACAATTCTGCGCCGCCAAAATAGATCCACAAGGAAATTGTCTCGCAGAGCCTGGTATCAATAGAATAAATAGAAACACGATTGGCCTAACAGCACCTCCATATACCAGAACTTATGTTGATTCATCTATCAAACCAATTACTCAATGGGATCCTGATGATTATGCAAATATTTGGTCTCTTGAATTGACAAGTTTTTTAGGCGTCGCCCAATTCCCTGAAGCAACATATTTACAAGGGATTCATAACCAAAATGGAGCTGCAAATACAGATGGAATTGTATTAAAATATTCAACTATTGGTAGTCAATCACTACCCTTTCCATCCAATAATGCATTTAACAAAGGACGTACATTAACTCATGAAATGGGTCACTGGCTCGGACTTAAACATATTTGGGGTGACGGTGATTGTAGCAAAGATGATTTCTGCCAAGACACGCCCCAACAGGGTCAAGATTCTGCTGGCTGTCCAGTTGGTAGCGATACATGTACAAGTGATTCTGATCCGGATATGGTAGAAAACTATATGGATTATTCGAATGACGATTGCATGCATACATTCACTGCAGATCAAAGAGATCGCATGCTCGTCGTGATGGATCCTACTTTGGGAAGTGTGAGACGCGTCTCACTTAACAATTCTCCTGCTTGCGGATGCGCACCGATTGCAGATTTTTCACCCTCACAATCAAACTTAAATATTTGTAGTTCATCTGGAACAATCCAATTTGAAAACAAGAGTATAAGATCATATTCAAATTCTACTTACTCATGGACATTCTCAGGAGCAGGAGTGTCACCAACTTCATCTAACACAGAAGACCCCTTAGTTACCTTATCGAGCAATGGTACGCTAATAGCAAGCTTAACAGTAACGACTGCTAGTGGGACCGATACAAAAGGGCCAATATCTATCAATATAAATTCAATAGCTGCGGCACCAAGTGCACCTGTGTTATCTAACCCCGCAAATGCCTCAAATCAAAATCCACTGTCTCCGACACTAAATTGGAATTCAGTGCCCAACGCCGATTCATACTTTATTGAAGTGGCAACAGATCCAGCTATGTCCAACGTGGTGTATATAGATGAGACGATTAATACTTCCTTGGTGGTTCCTGTCCTAGACAATCAGACGAGCTATTATTGGAGAGTGATCGGCGTAAATGATTGTAATAAAACGAGTATTTATTCAGGAACAAGTTCTCCAATTTGGTCATTCACAACGATAGGGACTACATGCGTAAATTATAGCGCAACAGACACACCACAGGTCATTTCCACTTCAGGAGCTCCGTCTATAAGCTCAGTGATTACAATCCCCTCTGGCTTAGGATTAATAGCTAGCATTAAAATATCTAAGTTGTCACTGGAACATAGTTACATGGCTGATCTGACGATTAGCTTGACCAATCCAAGTGGTATTTCCGCTTTATTAGTAAGAGAAATATGTAGCAGTAATGATGATCTCAATCTTATTTTTTCAGATACAGGAAGTCCTAATTCGAGTATTCCATGTCCACCGACTGATGGATTGGCATACCAAGCCCAATCTCCATTTACAATATACAATGGAACCGATCCTGCTGGAAATTGGATCTTAACGATAAGCGATGCAGCGAGTCTAGATGGTGGAAATTTGTTGTGCTGGGATTTAGAAATATGTACTGAAAATACATTTGTATGTCCCGGATCATTAAGTGTAAATACTACAGCGACTCATATCAACTGCAACGGACAAGCAACAGGCACAGTGACAGCTACACCGACTGGTGGCGCAACACCTTATACTTATATTTGGCAAAATTCATTAGGACAATCTATTGGAACTACGGCAACATTATCAAATCTCGCTGCTGATACTTATACTGTATTTGTAAATGATGGCAATGGCTGTGTAGTGACAGCAAGTGTCACAATTACACAACCATCCAGCCCACTATCCAATACATTTTCGGTATCAAATATTACCTGCGCTAATGCAGCTAATGGTTCAATTACAAATGCCGTATCTGGCGGTGTGCTACCCCGCTACTACAATTGGTCAACCGGTGCTACTACCAATAATATTAGCAATTTAGCAGCGGGACCATATACGCTTACCATTACTGATGGTAACAATTGTTCAATAGTGGAAAATTTCATAATTACAGAACCAACTGGGATCGTATCATCGCCATCTATTTCACATGTGAATTGTGCAGGTGGACTTGATGGAGTTATTTCATTATCGACGAGCGGCGGTACTGCTCCATATGTTTTTAATTGGTCTAATGGTATGTCCCTTAGTCAAATAACTGGATTAGCTGCTGGAGCTTATACTGTAACAATAACAGATGATAATTTTTGTGATAAGATATTGAGCATAAGCGTCAATGAACCAAGTCAACAACTCTCGTTATTCCTCCAAAATCAAGTCAATGTATCTTGTAACGGTTTGTCAGATGGAGAATTAGATTTACAAATTACAGGAGGCACAGCGCCATATACAATCAATTGGTCAAACGGTAATTCTGCAAATACAAATTCAAATTTGACCGTAGGAAATTACAACCTGACAGTTACCGATGATAATAATTGTGTTGTCAATGGAGCTTGGACAATAACAGAACCTTCTGCGTTAGAAGCATCAATTAGCTCAATATTTGGAGTTAGTTGTCACGGAGGGAGTGATGGTCAAGCGACTGCTTCAGTCTTAGGTGGTAGCTCACCCTATGTTTATAATTGGACATCAGGAGAAACAGGTCCAACAGCTAATAATTTAACTTCTGGAAACAATAGTGTGACGATTACAGATAATAATCAATGTGTTGTGATAGAAACATTTAATAGTACGCAGCCAAACATTTTGGATATTTCCATTGATCAACAAATTCATGAAACTTGTCAAAATAGCAGCGATGCAGCCATAACAGTTTCTGCTATAGGCGGAGTAGGTCCATACACATATACATGGTCAAACGGATCTTCAGGGCAGTCTATTTCTAACCTAACTAGTGGCACTTATACAGTAACAATCCTAGACGACTTGGGCTGCGATAAGATTGAAACTATTACGCTGACAGAACCAATAATCAATGTGAATCCGATTATCACATCTCCAGGTTGTATTGGAAATAATGATGGATCAATCGCAGTTTCTGTTTCAGGAGCTACCGCTCCATATACATACCTGTGGTCAAATGGTCAAACGACATCAACACTTTCAGGAGTCGCTGCTGGAACATATTCTTTAACGGTAAATGATGATAACTCTTGTGTCTTTACAGAAATTATTACAGTCCCTCCTCCCACAATAATGACGATAACTGCGTCTGGTTCAAATTTAAATTGCGCAAATACATCGAATGGTACCGTAGCAGCTCTAGTGACTGGAGGCACTGCACCCTACTCTTACAATTGGGCAGATAGTAATGGAAATCCTGTCAGTTCATCTGGATTAGTCGCTGGCACATATGATTTAACCGTAACAGATGACAATACATGTCAAGCGTTTACATCAGCAACAATTAACCCACCCGTCAATGAGTATACCATGTCAAATGGTAATATGCTTACAGGTGCACACTTATTTTCTGCTGATTTTGAAGTGGATGGTCGTATTGAATCTGATCAAAATATAAATTCAATTGGTAATACAATTGATTATGACTCAGGTATGAATATTACACTTAAAGCCGGATTTGAAGTCCAATCAGGTACGATCTTCCATGCTTTTATTGATGGCTGCGGTGGGTCCATGTAGCAAGAGTCAATTTTAAAATAAATGTTCAGTTTTCAGGTAATTAGACCTGAGGCCTTTGACCATGTGTTAAAGGCCTTTTTTTATGTCCATTTTCTTATCTTAATGATTTGCAAGTATATAAATATGAAAAACTTATTCATACTTAGTTTAATCACGATTTGTACGATTTCGTGTAATTCCTACAAAGCCGTAAATGATCAAGCTATCGCCACGACAAAGTCTTTAGCTGAGCTTAATGGAATCTCAGATGACCGTCTCAAGAGAATAGATAAAATGTGCGAGCAAGCAATTGCTAATGGAGATGTGCCGGGTATAGTGGCACTTATTCAAAGAAATGGTAAGATCATTTATCATAAAGCCTTTGGTCAATCAGATGAATCTGGACAACTGCTAAAGACGGATGATATTTTTAGAATTGCCTCACAAACAAAAGCGATTACATCAACTGCGGTAATGATGCTTTGGGAACAAGGACTCTTCAGACTGGATGACCCTATTTCCAAATACATCCCTGAATTTGAGAACATCACCGTATTAGATTCATTTATTGAAAAAGACAGTAGCTTCATAGCATCAGCTTCTGAAAAAGCAATAACAATTAGACATTTACTCAATCATACTTCAGGACTTGGCTATGGAGTCATTGATGGTGATCCAAGATTTAAAAAAATGTATGAGAAGGCTGGAGTAACTGATTTATTTACAACAGAAAATATATCAATAGAATCAAGTGTAAAAAAATTAGCCAGCTTACCTCTTCATCATCAACCAGGAGAAAGATTTACTTACAGCGAAGGACTTGACGTCTTAGGTTATTTTATAGAAATCATATCAGGTCAAGCATTTGATCAGTTTTTACGTGAACACATTTTTGATCCGCTTGGTATGGATGACACATGGTTTTATTTACCAGAATCAAAACACAAACGACTAGTTAGTATTCAAAAAAAGGAAGATGAAAAATGGGTGAATTTTCCAGTAACATTTTATGATCCAAATTATCCTATTACAGGAGCAAAAAGATTTTTCTCAGGTGGTGCTGGTTTATCAAGTACTGCTAAAGATTATGCTACGTTCTTACAAATGTATTTGAATGGTGGGATACTCAATGGAAAGAGGCTACTCAGTCGAACGACAATACATACCATGATGCAAAATCAAATTAGCGACTTGTGGGGTGACAATGGGAAACATTATGGTCTCGCATTTGGAGTCGTGAATGAGAAGGGAGAAGCTCAAGGCGGTATCGGCAGCGAAGGGACCTTCGACTGGGGCGGCTATTTTAATACTCAATATTTTGCTGATCCTAAGGAGCAAATCATTGGTGTTTTATTAAAACAAACACAAGGTCCAGTCGATGATAAAACAGCTTGGCAATTTAGACAATTAGTGTTTCAGACAATCACAAACTAAGCTTGTCGTCAATTTTATCCTGACTGAAAATTTAATCAATCGTATCATATAAGCAGATATAGAATTTGGCAAATGATTGTTTTCGTCTAAATATTTATAGCATTTATCTGATTGACATGTTTAAATCATAAGTATGACTTACATTTGATATTGATTATTAAATTTATCATCTTCAATCAAATCCATACTTTTATAGAATCAAATCTAAATAACAATGAAAAAACTATTTCTTTATGTCACGGCTATATTGTTAATAGCATCTTGTGCTACTAAAAAAGAGATCACACAAACAGTAGAAGAAGTCACCAATATAGAAGCGAATCCTATGAAACCAATAGACAATATGCCTCCTCTGATTGATAGAGAGATCATATTTGGAAATCCAGAAATATCAGGCGCTCAACTTTCTCCTGATGGAAAATGGATGAGCTTCATGAAACCTTTTGATGATGTTCGGAATATTTGGTTAAAGCAAATTGACGAAGCTTTTGAAGACGCAAAACCAATCACTGCAGATACAGAAAGACCGATCCCTGGATACTTTTGGAGTAGAGACAGCAAGTATATCTTATATGTCCAAGATAAAGGTGGCGATGAAAACTACCATGTGTATTCACTAGATCCAACAGCATCACCAGCCGAAGGAAGTCAAGTTCCTGAAGCAAGAAATATTACAAATGCTGATGGAATCAGAGCCATCATTTATAGTGTGCCGAGATCTACTCCAGACTGGATGTATGTCGGCATTAATGACAGAGATAAAGCATGGCATGATTTATACAAAGTTCAAATATCAACAGGCGAAAGAGAATTGATCAAGAAAAATGAGGATCAAATTACAAATTGGATTTTCGATTTAGATGACAAACTTAGAATGGCATCAAAAACAGATGCAGATGGAGGGACGGTCATACTTGCAATTGATGGTGATAAGTTTAAAGAAATTTATAGTTGCTCAGTGCTAGAGACATGTGGCGTTTACACTTTTGAAAAAGGGAATGAAAAAGCCTATTTCATTTCAAATAAAGGAGATGTTGACCTGACTCAATTATTAAAAATTGACCCCATAACTGGTGAAACAGAATTTATGGAATCTGATCCTAAAGGCAAAGTTGATTTTGGTGGAATTGTGACCTCAGATATCACTCATGAGATTATTGCAACAAGCTACACAGGAGATAAGACAAAATTATATTTCAAAAATAAAGAATGGGAAGTTGAATATAATTGGCTTAAAGAACAACTACCGGGCGCAGAAATCAGTATGGGTTCTTCTACAGATGATGAAAGAAATTTTCTAATCTATGCAAATAGTGATACTGATCCAGGTGCTACCTATTTATATAATAGAGATACCAAAACACTTGACTTTCAATATCGGCCTCGTCCAAAATTGCCAGTCAAAGATTTAGCAAAAATGCAAGTAATCAGCTATCCTTCTTCAGATGGCTTGGAGATTCCTGCATACCTAACATTACCAAAAGGGGTAGATGCAAAAAATCTTCCACTGATCATATTTCCACACGGTGGTCCTTGGTCTAGAGACTATTGGGGATACAATCCTTATGCACAGTTTTTAGCTAACCGAGGCTATGCAGTCTTGAATGTCAACTTCAGAGGATCAACAGGATATGGAAAGGATTTTTTAAATGCGGGCAACAATGAATGGGGGGAATTAATGCAGGATGATCTCACTTATGGAGGAAAACATTTGATCAATGAAGGAATAGCAGATCCAGAAAGAATAGGTATCATGGGTGGATCTTATGGTGGCTACGCCACTTTAGCTGGCATGACTTTTACACCAGATTTTTACGGCGCTGGCGTATCAATCGTAGGACCTTCTAACATGATCACATTACTAGAATCGATTCCTCCTTATTGGGAATCAATCAGAAAAATGTTTCATGAAAGAATGGGTAATCCTAATACAGAAGAAGGAAAAGCACAATTGATGAGACAGTCTCCTCTTTTTCATGCTGATAAAATCACGACACCTTTAATGGTTGTCCAAGGAGCAAATGATCCAAGAGTCAAAAAGGCAGAATCGGACCAAATTGTTATCGCTATGCGAGAACTTGGTCTTCCAGTAGAATATATTTGTGCACCAGATGAAGGTCATGGATTTAGTAGACCTGAAAATAATATGGCTTTCTTAGCAGCATGTGAAAAGTTCTTAGCGAAACATTTAGGTGGTAGATACCAAAAAGACATGCCTGATCATATCGCAAAGCGTTTAGAAGAAATTACTGTCGACATTAATTCTGTTACAATGCCAGAAGCTATTGACGTTTCAAAACTGGAAAGTGATCTTCCTCTTCCAACTTCAGATCTTAAGCCAGGTGACACTGCCTATAAGATGGTAATCAATATGGGTGGACAAGAAATACCGATGGATGTCAATCAGACTATTTCTGAAAAAGATGGTCATTGGGAGGTGGTACAAAGAATCAGTACACCTATGGGTAATATGGAAGACGTCAGTGTTGTCAAAAAGAATAGTCTTGAACCTATCTCAAGGTCTGTAGATCAAGGTCCAATGAAAATCAAATTGACACATGCTGCCGAATCAATCTCTGGAACTGTAAACATGAATGGTAATGAAACACCATTGGATGTGACGCTTGACAAACCAGTTTTTGCAGATGGAGGAGCATTGTATGAGACCTTAGCTAGACTACCTCTTGCAGAAGGATACAAAGCAGTATATCGCACATTTGATGTCCAAAAACAAACTGTAAAAGCATTCGAAATAAATGTGATAGCGAGAGAAAGTATAGACGTATCTGGAGGAACATTTGATACATTCAAGGCAGAAATAAAAGCCTTAGATGATAATCCAGGAGATACGATGCTATGGTTATCTGCAGAAGAAGACTACAAAGGATTAATCAAATCTACAGGAACGTCTCCTGAAATGGGTGGTGCAAAAATCACGATTGAACTCAGTCAAAAATAAATAAAATTGATCTTATATAATCCTCGCTTTCTTATATTAGAAAGCGAGGATTTTTTTATTCTCAATTAAATGATCCTTACTATCTCTTATTTAATCGTCAAGCTTAAGCACTTCCAAAAAGGCCTTTTGTGGGACTTGTACTGATCCAATCTGTCTCATCTTTTTCTTTCCCTTTTTCTGCTTTTCGAGTAGTTTTCTCTTTCTAGAAATATCGCCACCATAGCACTTAGCAGTGACATCTTTCCGAAGAGCTGAGATCGTCTCACGGGCAATGATTTTCGCACCAATAGCGGCTTGTATTGCAATAACGAATTGCTGCCTTGGTAATAATTCTTTTAATTTTTTACAAATCTTACGTCCAAATGACGCAGCCTTATCTTTATGTACTAATGATGACAATGCATCAACAGATTCACCATTTAATTTAATGTCAAGCTTAACCAAAGCTGATGCACGATAATCTATTGGGGTATAATCGAATGACGCATAGCCTTTTGAAATGGACTTTAATTTATCGTAAAAATCAAAGACAATTTCCGCTAAGGGAAGTTCAAAGCTTAACTCTACACGCTCGGTCGTTAAATATGTTTGCTTTGTTAAAATCCCTCTCTTGTCTAAAGCGAGATTCATGATGCCTCCAATAAACTCTGGATCAGTAATGATTTGTGCACGGATGTATGGTTCTTCTACTCTATCTAAAATGGTAGGATCTGGAAGTTCAGAAGGCGTGTTGATAGTGATCTTTACATCACTATCTCTCTTTGTAAAAGCGATATATGAAACGTTCGGGACAGTTGTAATAACTTCTTGATCAAATTCTCTGGACAATCTCTCCTGAATAATTTCTAAGTGCAACATCCCTAAAAAGCCACATCTGAACCCAAATCCTAAAGCAACCGAAGTCTCAGGTTCGAAAACCAAGGATGCATCATTAAGTTGTAGCTTTTCAAGACTATCTCTCAGATCTTCAAAATCCTCATTTTCAATCGGATAAATGCCTGCAAAAACCATGGGTTTTACATCTTCAAAACCATGTATAGCTTCCGCACAAGGATTTTCAGAAAGTGTAATCGTATCACCGACTTTAATCTCTTTCGAGTCTTTAATTCCTGTGATAATATAGCCAACATTCCCAGCAGCCAGTTCATCCTTCTTTACCTGATCCATCTGAAGAATACCGATTTCATCTGCGAAATATTCATTTCCTGTATTCACAAATTTTACCTTATCACCTTTACGAATCTTACCATTTAAAATTCTGTAATAAGCGATCACTCCTCTATATGAATTAAACATAGAGTCAAAAATCAATGCTTGTAATGGTGCGTCAACACTACCAGTGGGTGCTGGAATTCTATCGACTGCAGCTGCTAAGATTTCTTTGATACCGATACCAGTTTTTCCACTTGCGTGAATGATATCCTCTAGGTCGCAACCAATTAAATCAATGATTTGATCCGATACTTCGTCAATCATAGCACTTTCCATATCTACCTTATTGAGAATTGGAATAATTTCTAGATCGTGCTCGATAGCTAAGTATAGATTCGAGATCGTCTGAGCTTGAATGCCTTGAGATGCGTCCACTAAAAGTAAGGCCCCTTCACACGCGGCAATTGATCTTGATACTTCGTAAGAGAAATCAACATGACCAGGCGTATCTATGAGATTAATTGTATATTTCTTACCATCTGTATGATCGTAATACATTTGGATAGCATGGCTTTTAATGGTAATTCCTCGTTCTCGTTCTATATCCATATCATCGAGAGCCTGATTTTGCATCTCTCTCTGAGATATCGTCTGCGTCTCTTCTAACAATCTATCTGATAGTGTACTCTTGCCATGGTCAATGTGGGCAATGACACAAAAATTTCTGATTTGCTTCATGAAGTACAAATATACTCTTATTACAAATGTCGCATAAGGTGAAAGTGCTACTAATTATCATGAAACTTCTATATTAAAAAGAGTCTAATTAGTCGTAAATCATCCCTTACACTTGAATATATTGCGCATAATATAATGGTTTACAATTTATTACACATTAAATAATACATAATAACTTAGTTTTTTAACAAAGCAGCGCTTTTTTGTCTCGCTCGTTTACGGAGTATAATTTACTCATCGACTCATGTTGAAAGCTTATATATATTTATTCATATTGTCCTTCCTGGCACAAGCATGCTCTGTTTTTGAAGAACCAGAAGAGTTTACCTTAGTGAACATTGGGACAGATTACATTATTGAATTATCTCAGACTCTGCAATTAGGAAGTAATGCAATGTTATTTAACATCAAAACGACTCAAATGGATAATTGCATCGATAGTCATATTGATGTAGAATCAAAAATTATTGAGAATCAACTACAATTGATTTTGGGCGATATAATCACTCATGATCCCTGTTTACAAATTCCTAATCAGTTAGAGTCATCGGCAAAGTTTACTTTGAGTACCAGAGATTATGATATAAATATCAGTTTGAAAGATGTGATTCAAAATTTTGGGACTGTATCTGTTTCCGATGAAAGCTTTACAATCGAATTAGAAACTGAAAATGGGATTATCATAGGACAACAAAAGATCAATATTATTCCTGATGACTATATTTGGGGACGCATCGGCATTTCAGATATTAATAACAAATCACAGCTCAAAAATATAGTCAAGCATATCCAAAGCATCAATCAACCACATGCTCTAAAAGATGGTAACTATAGTTTTTTTGAAATCAGAGAGGCTACTCTCTCGCTTCCAAGGTCGACAGAAAAACTAATTGCAGAAGAAGAGTTTTTAGTCAGACAAACAGCTGACTTTGAGATAATTAAAAACAGCTTAGCTCAATTTTCTGAACAATTTCCAGAAGCTAAAATTCAAATCATGAATTCTGTAGGAGAATCCATTTTAAATTAAGCATGTGATTTAAATTCCAAAGGAGAATCCATTTTCTTTCAAGTAGTCATATTTACTCTGATCAAACTTATACAACCGCGCAGGTCTATGTGCTACACCTTTCTGCATTTCATTCGTATCAATCAAAATATCCATTGACAATAACTTCTTTCGAAAATTCCGCTTATCTAATTTCTTATTTAAAATAGCTTCGTACAGATCTTGGAGGTCTGATAATGTAAATTGATCAGCTAATAATTCAAAACCTATTGGTCTTTGTTGCACCGATAACTTTAAAGAATTCAAACAATAATTTAAAATTTCAATATGATCAAATGCCAAACGGTCTATACCTTTGACAGATTTCCATTCAGCAACATCTGCGAAGGATGAAGCGACAAGTTTTACTTTATTGACATTAACAAGTGATAAATAAGCTACAGTAATCACTCTTCCAGAAGGGTGACGATTAAGCTTACCAAAAGTTTTTGTCTGCTCCAAGTACATGTCCTCTATACCCGTAAGTTGATTTAAAACACGCATCGGTGCATCTCTTAAATCTTCATCAGGGTAAACTAAGTCACCCGGTAAGGCCCAAAAATCTTTATATGGATCTTCGCCCCGCTTTATTAACAACACCTTTAGAACCTTTTCATCGAATCCAAAAATGACATTATCAACCGAAAAAGCTGATTTAAAATATTGTGTTTGTTCTGACATCTACTATATCTCACTTCAATTTAGCTATTAGCTGAAAAAGTCCGAAATGATTTCATGATAATTTTCAAATTCTATGCAGATGATACAATTCCAACACATTTTTATCCAAGTTTCATCCATTTCAATTCTATCTTTAGCGTCTTAATGAGCTCTATATGGAAATATTTAATTTAATCAGCGATACAATCACGAAACCTTCTGCAGAAATGCTGGCTGAAATGATGAAGGCAGAAGTTGGAGATGACGTATTTAGACAAGATCCGACTGTCAATGAACTGGAGAAGAAGGTGGCTGTAATGTTTGATAAGGATGCAGCACTTTTCTGCCCTTCTGGTACAATGACAAATCAAATTGCGATCAAGACACACACTCAGCCCTTAGATGAAATGATTTGCGAAAAGACTTCTCATGTCTACCAATATGAAACAGGAGGTTATAGCTTCAATTCTGGTGTTGCTGTTAATTTAATCGATGGTGAGAATGGAAAAATAACAGCCGATCAAATCAAAGGAAGTATTAAGGCTCAGTATGACTGGCTTCCAAATAGTAAACTTGTGGTCCTCGAAAATTCTTGCAATAAAGGCGGTGGGAGCTATTATACGACTCAAGAAATCCAGCCGATTAGCGATATATGTAAATCAAGCAAACTATCATTACATTTAGATGGGGCACGATTATTTAATGTTCTGGTAGAAACTGGAGAAACCACAGAACAAGTGGGCGCTCAATTCGATAGTCTATCAATCTGCATATCTAAAGGTCTTGGAGCTCCAGTAGGCTCGTTATTGATTGGAGATGAAAAGTTCATTAGCAGAGCCAGAAAATTTAGGAAGGTCATGGGTGGTGGTATGAGACAGGCTGGATATCTCGCAGCTGCATGTATTTTTGCATTGGATAATAGTCTTCCACAATTAAAAATCGACAATGAAAACGCTAGTCAAATCGCTGAAAAACTAAGTAGTATCCCATATATTAACACAGTCAAACCTGTAAAGACGAATATTCTAATATTCAGTATTGATGATAAGCTTGATACAAATGAAGTTATCGCTAAATTTCAAACGTCAGGAATAATTGCCAGTCAGTTTGGACCACATGATATTAGATTCGTCACGCACAATGGATTCAGCACTAAATCCATACCTGAGCTGATCAATAGAATGAAAGCTATTATATAGAGATTTAGTCGTTTGTTTCTTTTCTTTTATTTATTTCGTCCCTGATTCGAGCTGCTTTTTCGTAATCTTCTTTGTCAAGTACATTTTTCAGTTCTGTATTGAGATCAGCTATTGACATAGCATCTAAGGAAGCTTTACTTTTCTTCACCACCTTTCGAGCTTCAACATTCTGCTTCTCTTCGTCAGTATTTTCAATCAATACTCCAGCTTCATCCATAATGAATCCAAAAGTATAAATCGGGCATTCAAACCTAACTGCCATTGCAATAGCATCTGAGGTACGCGAATCTACTTCGAATACTTCTCCTTCTTTGAGACAGACTAATTTGGCGTAAAAAATACCGTCCAATAGATTATTTATTACGATCTCTTTAAGTTCAATCGTGAAAGAATCCATCGTATTCTTAAAAAGATCATGTGTCAAAGGGCGATTGGGCTTCATTCGCTCCATGGCTACAGCAATAGCTTGAGCTTCAAAGCCCCCGATCACAATGGGTAAGCGCCTCATTCCGTCTATTTCACCTAATACCACAGCATAATTATGTGACTGGGTCACGCTATGTGAAAGTGCAACTATTTCGAGTTCAATCTTCTTCATTTATTCAAAGACTAGATCGTAAAGTACGAAGAAAATATGAACGATATTTCAATAGGATTAATTACTTTCTTTAAATTTTTTGAGAGATGCAGTCAATGCTGGTACAACGTCAAATAGATCAGCACAAACTCCGTAATCAGCAGCCTTAAAAAATGGAGCTTCTGGATCTTTATTAATGACAACAATCGTTTTGGAGCTATTTACTCCTGCCAAATGTTGGATTGCTCCAGATATTCCTGCCGCGATATATAGATTAGGTCGAATCGCTACTCCAGTCTGTCCAACATGTTCATGATGTGGCCTCCATCCAGTATCCGCGACTGGCCTTGAGCAAGCTGTAGTCGCTCCTAATATATTTGCCAAGTCTTCAATAATCCCCCAATTTTCAGGACCTTTCATGCCTCTTCCTGCAGAAACAACTAGTTCAGCTTCAGGCAGTGGCACTATACCATCTACGGTGTTTTGTCCAGTCACTATATTCTTAGCAGCTGGTAAATCAAGTGTTCTGACTTCGACTGCCGCAGGACCTCCAACTTCTTGAGGAGGAATTGAATTCCCCATCAAACTCATGACCTTTATATCTGTATCAATTTGAACTTCTGCAATTGCTTTTCCAGCAAAAACATTCTTTTTGACTCTGAAACCTCCATCAGTAGTCGGTAAAGAATTCACTCCTGATACTGCACCTGCATTTAATGTGACTGATAATCCACCGATCAGAGCTTTACCTGTTGAAGAATGACTTAATATCACAACAGTAGATCCTAAATCTTTCGCAATATTTGTTATTGCAGTGGTATGATTTATCGAATCAAGGTCATCAAAACTTGGATCGTTTAAATGAATCACCTTCGAGGCACCATAAGTACCGAGTGAGGAAACATCGTTCGCACTTCCGAGTACCAAAACGGTACACTCTCCGCCAATATTTTTTGCAATGAGATGTCCATAATGAACAAGCTCGAATGCTGCTTTTTTAAATTTACCTTTTGGACTTTCAGCTAAAACTAAAACTGACATATTATTAATTTAGGATTATCTAATTATATAACTTTCGCCTCCTCATGAAGCAATCTCACTAATTCATCCATATTTTCAGGATCGATCATTTTTACTCCTTTTTTTGCAGATGGAAGTGTAAAACCAATGGTCTTGACATCTGGTTTAATCTCTTCTGCAGCAACAATCTCTAGTGGCTTTCTTTTTGCCATCATGATACCACGCATATTCGGGATTCTTTGTTCAGCCATTCCCTTCGAAGCGGATAAAACTAAAGCTCCTGTCACAGTAGATGTTTCGACTCCTCCTTCTATATCTCGAGAAACTGTAGCAGTCTGGCCATCATGTTCTAGTTTACTTGCAAAAGAAATATAAGGGAGATTCATTAAAGCCGCAATCATACCACCTACTTCAGCGCCGTTGTAATCTATAGATTCTTTTCCGCAAAAAATGATATCAAAATTCTTATCAGCGGCATAGGATGCAATTCTTGTCGCTACTTCTTTAGAAGATTTAGGATCTACATCTATTCTAACTGCATCGTCAGCACCAATGGCTAAGGCCTTTCTTATTACAACATCATTTTCAGCAGGGCCTACATTAATAACTGTGACAGATCCTGTCAACTGTTCCTTAAGCTCTATCGCTCTTACTAATGCATACCATTCATCATAAGGATTCATGATATATGAAATGCCTTCTGTATTGAACTCCGTATTGTCTGATGCAAAAGAGATTTTTGATGTTGTCTCTGGTGTTTTGGTTATACACACTAATAATTTCATTTCTGTATTTTTAAAGTCTATTCAACAACTTTTCATTCTGAGTGTTTACTAAATATCATACATTTTGCAAATTGCAAGACAAATATAATAGATTAGTTAATCTGAAGTTTTAATTATTAAACTCAGAGTTAAATTTTATTCATTTCAATATTCAAAAGTTGACTGAAATCAACCAAAATAATCGGATTCAACAATTAGAAGCTCTTCTAGAAGCAGATAAAACCGATTCCTTTCTATTATTTGCCTTAGCAAAGGAACACGAAAAGATTGAAGATTTTGATAAAGCAATTGAGATTTTTGAAGATTTGCACAAATCAGATCCAGACTACATCGGCCTGTATTATCACCTTGCTACTTTGTATCACGAATGCTCATTGTCTGAAAAGGCTATAAATATATGCTCAATTGGGATCAATATTTGCAAAACTGAAGGTGATTCGCATGCGCTTGCGGAGTTACAAAACTTGAAAATGAATATCGAAATAGAATAAAAACTCAGTTTTAACACTTGGGTCCTGTTGTTTTTAGCTTTTTCTACGTCTCAATGGTAGTTATTATAATATAAAAAGTATATTATCCATAGCTTAATTGCAAATAACCGTACTGTACCCTTATTCATTCAAGTTTGGAAACGCTTGAGTAACTGTATAATTTTAATTGAAATGCACACATATTTAAGTTTAAAGAATAAACACTTTATGAGGATCTCTGCCCCGTTAATCCTCTTATTTTGGACTAATCTGATCTTTTCTCAGATTATCATTAACGAAATAAATTATAGATCAGCTTCAAATGATGTTTATACTGAATATATAGAATTGTACAATAATTCTGTTTCAAGTGTAAATATATCTGGATGGATTCTTGAGCAAGGAGTAAATTATGAATTCCCTATAGGAACTAGCATATCTGGAAGCAGTTATCTTATCATAGCAAGCAACACATCTGATTTTAATGCTGAATACACTAATGTCGGCGGCGCTCAAGTTCTAGGTGATTGGGTAGGTAGCCTTAAAAATTCTGGCGAAGACATAGTCTTAAGAGATAATAATTATGCGATTATTGATCATGTTGATTATGATAATTGGAATGAATGGCCATCTACCAATCATAATGACTTAAACCCCTTAAGTATTCAAAAAATAAATTATAATCTACCAGGAAAACATGGCGGTAGTTGGAGAGCCGCAGCTCATACACCTGGCACATTTAACGGAGCAGTGTATAACAACTCACCAGCTCAGACACCAATCATTAAAGACGTTAGAAAGTCCCCAGACAAACCATTATCAACCGAAGATGTGACTATTTCTGCAGAATTTGATTTTGATAATCTATTGGGTATTAATGGTTTATCTGTAATATTAGAATATCAAAGAGTTCAACCTGGGTCTTACTTGAAATTTAGTAATGCAGCTTATTCTAATGCAAATAACTGGACTCCGATTACAATGAGAGACAATGGAGTTCTTCCAGATGTTAATCCAAATAATGGTGTCTTTACAGCTAAAATCCCAGCTAGTATTCATGATCATCGAGATTTAATTCGATATAGAATTAAGATCTCAAATAGCAGTGGTTTTAGCCAAACTTTACCCGATCAAAATTATAGAGAGAGAAACTATGCTTACTATGTGTATGACGGATATCCAACACATAACGGATATGATTTAACGACTCTGCCCGTACTTCAGGATTTTACATTAATCACGACGGAGATTGACACAAAAGTGAACGTTGGTGATGCCGCGGGTAATGAAACAAATAATTCTGCAATCCAATATCAAGGATATGATTATCAGGGAGAAGGGACAATAGTGTATAATGGCCGAGTGTATGATCACATAAAATTCAGACCTAGAGGAGGAGATAGCCGTCCAAGACGAGACAAACCTAATTTAAAGTTTGACCTTAATAGACCTCATTCTTTCGAGACACAGAATGATTGTGGTAAAACTTATGATGTTGACAGAGGGAAGCTTATTCTATCTGGCGGATGGGTAAATGATGAAGCTGGACATGGTTTAACAGAGTCCATTATTTATAAAATACTGACACTTTGTGGGAGTATCGAGAGAGCAGTTAATTATTCTCAATTCAGAATTGTAAATAAAACACAACAAGCTGGAAACGGTGGAGACTTCTGGGGTCTTTATTTAATTTTAGAGGACTATAACGGTGATTTAATAGATGAACATAGTCTAGATGAGGGTAATTTTTGGAGCACTGACAGAACTACTAGAGATAGAGAATTAGATTACCAAGGTAACTTTCCAAATTCTGGAAATATCTCAACTTATGCATCACCGACTACTGATAATACTGCATCGACCAGAGTTTGGGATATAGGCTCAAATTTTGCAGGAACAACGAGCACAATGGTAGATATGTTACTTAGAGATAGAGTCGCTAATGTCCTCTATGGTCAACACGGAAATAACTATATCGGTAAGCATAGCTACAGAGAATACTACAACTCAGTCACAGGTGAATACTTAGGCTGGTGGGGAGATATGGATAATGCATTTGGAGCTGCACAAGATGGAGCAGAAGAATGTCAAGGAAATGGAATAGGTGGCGGACAAGGTTGTGAAGATTTAGAAGTATTTGATCGTGATATTTGTAATCCTCAGCGTCATATTGATAATAATATGAGGGTCACGTCTACGCACAGGGTAGAGTATAAAAATATTATGAGATCAATATATGATTTACTTGTGAATGGAGATCATGACGGTAGTGATCCAAGTGTTGATCCTTTTGAGCAAATCGATTTTCTAGTAGACGAACAGGCAAAATTTATTTATACTCCAGGAGCAGCTAATGATTGGATGGAAGTCGATAAAAACAGATGGAATCAAAACTATGATCTTGGAAGTGCCGATGCTCATGTTCAATGGTATAAAGATTGGTTCCATGGTAGAGCAAACTATATGAAAAATAATAATAGCGGCAGCTTCGACAATACAAATGATTCAGATCCTAATAATGAGGCAATTCTTGATATTTTGATTGACGATGATATTCAAGATTCTCAAATCCCAAATACACCTAGTATTCAAAAAATTAATCAAGCTGCAGGATTCCCTGTAGATCAATTAACATTCTCAAATAGTCTATTTAGTGATAACACTGGTGGTTTTGGAGCTTTACAATGGCGTATAGCAGAGTGGTCTGATCCAACGAATCCGTTTTACGATACAACTTGTAAGTCTCATCACGAAATAGAATCAGTATGGGAAAGTCCTATAGAAACGTCCAATTTAGGAAGCTATACTATCCCAGGAGATAAAATAAAACCTGGTAGAACGTACAAGGTCAGAATGAGACACAGGGATAATACAAATAGATGGAGTCACTGGTCTGATGCTGTAAAATTTATCGCTGAATTACCAGTATTACCACCTACAAGTGATATCATTATCACAGAAATCCATTATAATCCTAATATAGATTGTGCAGAATTCATTGAGATATTTAATAATGGTAACAATGCTATAGATTTAGAAGGTTTTAGATTTGATAATGGTATAGATTTCACTTTCCCTGACGTCTCTATAAGTCCTGGTGAATATCTAGTTATAGTAGATGATTTCTCATGTTTTGATGCGACATACAGTAATGCACCGACACCTGTAGGTAATTACAGTGGAGCATTAAACAACGGAGGTGAAGTCATTGAATTAGATAATGCCTTTGGAGAATTAGTAGACAGCGTCAAATACAATGATAAATTACCGTGGGATACAATACCTGACTTAGGTGTTAAGAGTCTTGCCTTAATCAATGTGTCCTTAGACAATAGTTTTGCAGCAAACTGGTCATCTCAATGTGTCAATACCACACCAGGTCAACCAAATAATTTCGTTACCTGCAATTTTGAAACAGAAGATTTGTCAAATCTTGTGATCAATGAGATTGCATATAGACCAAGAAATGCAAATGGAGCCTTTGATCAAGCTTTAGAATTCATAGAAGTAAAAAATATAGGATCAACAGCAGTGAACATACTTGGAGCGACTTTTAGTGGAGCGATTGACCTAAGGATTGAAGATTATATTGTCGTCCCAGCTGGCGGCTTCTTTATAGTAGCCAAGGATACCTTTGCATTTAAAAACTTCCATGGTATCGATGCTCACGCCCAGTATGAAGGGGACTTGAGTAATGGCGGAGAGTTAATTCAGCTGCACGACTTTTTTCAAAACTTTATTGATGAAGTTGCTTACACTAATAGTTTACCTTGGGATACAGACCCTGCAAACGGTTTTGTAAGTCTAGCGCTTATAGATTCTAATTACGAAAACAATACGCCCTCAAATTGGTCTGACCAAGATGTACCATATACCGTTATGGAGGAAAATACATTCAGCGGCGTATCATTTTCAGATTATAGCGATATTGAAATAAATGAAATTTTCTATTACCCACCAAATTCTAATAGTGCCCTCGAGTTTATAGAAATAAAAAATACTGGTAGTAGTCTAGTTGCCTTAACGGACGTTTCCTTTCAAGGCGTAAGTTATACCTTCCCAGCGGGGAAGCTAATCATACCTGGAGGATTCTTGGTGATTGCTAATGATTTCGATGATTTTACAACATACTTTGGTTTTACTCCCGATGGATCTTGGGATGGGTCAGGTAGTTTAAATAATTTCGGCGAAAACTTAAGACTAGTTGATCTCTTTGGCAATATAATAGATCAAGTAAATTATAGTTCAAGCTCACCTTGGGATTCGGGTGCTTCTAATGCAAATAGAAGTCTCGGTCTACATTTAGGTGGTGTTGATAATTCTCAAGCACAAAATTGGTCAATTCAATTGCCGAATTATACGCCTAAAGCAGAGAATATCTTTGATAATGACGGTGATGGCATAGCAGATACGGCGGACCAGTGTCCTAACCTAGATGATAACCTTATAGGCACAAGCTGTAATGATGGAGATCCGTGTACAACTGGGGAAACATACGATACAAACTGTGGCTGTAGTGGCGGAAGCTTCCAAGATAGTGATAATGATGGAGTATGTAATGCCAATGATAATTGTCCTGGTTTTGATAATGGCTTAATCGGCACCAGTTGTAATGATGGAGATATTTGCACTGTAGGTGAAGTATATAATTCTAATTGTGGCTGTTCAGGAGGTGTATTTTTAGACTCTGATAATGATGGAGTATGTGATTCGAATGATGTATGTCCAGGTAATGACGACAATATAGATACAAACAATAATAACATACCAGATGGCTGTGAAAACTGCCCGAATTACATCATTGACGGTAATCTAGTTGTCATCAACGCTGATCAAAGTGCAAATATCAATATACAAACCAATGGATGGGTTCCTAGTGGCACAAATATTACCTATCAAGCTGGTTCGAGTATTGATCTCAAAGAACAATTTGAAGTGAAGCTTGGAGCAATTTTTGAAGCTAAAATAGATGTTTGTAACTAGATTGAACAAAGTATTTATGTAGAGAGCTTGTAGGATTATACACAATAATTTAACCAAGGGATAGATTATTTGTTGTCATCATATATGGTATTATGTTATACCTTTGATTAAGTTATTAACTTTTGTACATAAAAGTTTCATAATCTATTATCTAAGTTCATTTTTATAAAATATTATCAGATTTTCTTGTAAAAAAATGTTGCTTTAGATATTATAATCGTCTTAATATTGAAATATTAGAATTCACGTATACCCCGTCCACATGATCCATTTAAACCCAATAAGTTTCTTCAATAGCCGTCTAAGCATCATACAATCGATTTTGTTATTCTTTTGTATAGTAAATGCAACAACTGCCCAAATAAGTATAGATTTCAGCGAAGAAAGAGGCTTTTACACAAGCCCTATCTCTGTTGTAATCTCCTCACCAGAAGATCCAAATGCCTCTATCAGGTATACGATAAACAATGACAAACCCTCTCCTATCTCAGGTACAGTATACACGGGGCCAATCACAATTAACCAGACGACCTCTATTAGAGCCGTCGCCTACGGCGCTAATGGAAACTCGAAAGTAATCACCCATACATATATATTTTTAAATGACATCACTAGCTCAACCTATATGAGCAATCATGTCCCGAATAATGCTTTGCTTGATCAATCACTTCTATCCATTCCAACAATTTCGATTGTGAGTGATGATATTTTTGGGACAAACCATATAGACCTAGAAACTGAAACATCTCTAGAGATGATATTCCCTAATGGGGACAAAGGGTTTATGCTTCATTGTGGCATCCAAACCTGGGGAGGCAGCCCTTCTAATCCTAAAAAGGCGTACCGACTAGAATTTAAAAGCCAGTATGGTGATAGCAAACTTGATTTTGATGTCTTTAACTCTGACGATTATGAAACCCATGAATATAAAGTCCCACCAAGACTTGAATTCGACAAGCTGTTATTGAGATCAGGGAGTCAAGATGGTCTTAATGGTGAATTTGGAAATGAAACCAATGCACAGTTCATTCGAAACCGTGTGATGATGGATGTATCCATGGAGCTCGGTTTTCCAGAGGCTCATGGAAGATTCGTACATGTTTATGTCAATGGCGATTATATTGGACAATACCACTTGATGGAAAGACCAGATGGGTCTTGGTTTGAGACATATTATGGTGGAAACAAAGATGACTATGAAGTGAGAAGAGGGATTGGCAATTATTGGGACGGATATAATGGATCAAATGAAGGTCCCGCTCATAATAATATGACTGGAAATATTAATCTGGGAAGCGAATTTCAGATCGCAAATACAAATAATTATATCGACTTAAAATCTGCAGCTAACTATCTGGTTATGATGGGTTACTTAAGCGGTTTTGACTGGGGCGACAGCAAAAATGCTCTTTGCGGTGGACATCAGACTCCAGGAGTTACTCCGTATAAATTTCTGCTGTGGGATGTAGATCTAGGATTAGGTCAAGGAGGCAAATGGCATCCTGACTTTTCTGGGAGTGTGACTTACTTCGACGCTCCATTTAATAATGATGGTCCTGTACCAAATGGTTTAGTTGGAAATGCTGAATTCAATCTCATGATGGCAGATCAACTCCATTGTGCATGTTTTGACGATGGTCCGCTAACACAAAATAATATCGATAGCTTATATTTCGAAAGAGCAAGTCAAATTGATACTTCAATCATTGCTGAAGCAGCTAGATGGGGTAACTACACATTTACTAATAATGGAAATGTCAATGTTCCGAATTGGGATAAAGGTGATTGGAATTCGGAGCTAAATTACATGCGAAATATATATCTACCCCAGCGTGTAAATAATCTCGTAAACTTATTTAAAAATAACAATGTATACCCAAGCACAAATGGAGTTCAGTACAGTGATAATGGAGGTTTATTTGATAATGGCTACCAACTGACACTCACAAATCCAAATGGTGGTGGTACAATATATTATACGACTAATGGCTCTGATCCTAGATCTCATGGCGGAGGTGTCAGAAATTCTGCTCAAGTTTATTCAGGTCCAATCACATTGCCATTTGGAGTGTATGAAGTCAAAGCTCGAATTCGAAGGAATGGCGTTTGGTCTGCAATGTGCCCTAAAAAATTCTATATCGGTCAAGAATATACGAACATTAGGATCAACGAAATTCACTATAATCCAGCAGATAGTGTTATCGCGGGAAGCAATGTAAAAGGAAAAGAATTCGAATTTGTAGAACTAAAGAATAGAGGAACAACACCAGTTGATATGACTGATGTCATCTTTGATAAAGGTGTGACTATCTTTTTCCCTGAAGGATTAATCATACCTGCTGGTGGATTTTTGATTCTTGCTGAGGACGCTGTTCGATTCCAACAAAAATATGGTTTTGCGCCTGACATAATTTGGGAAGGAAAGCTAGATAATGGTGGTGAAGAATTAAGATATGTTGGCCCTGACAAAAAGACAATCGATAAAGTCAATTATGATGATTCCTTTCCTTGGACAGCTGTCCCTGATCAAGGACTTTACAGTTTAGGTTGTATAGATATTAATGTAACCAATAATAGTCCTGTTAACTGGGCAGTGCAATCTACTTATACCACTCCCGGTGCCGAGAATGTATTTGGTCCAAATGTTTATCCAGATTATTCAGGCATAGTGATCAATGAAATTCATTATCATCCAAGAGACAGTTTTCATATTGGACCTGACACTTTGGTCCCAAGTAAAGAGTTCGAATTTATAGAAATAAAAAATACAAGTAATACATTAAAATTTCTTATTGATGTGGAATTTGTTGAAGGTGTTAACTATAGATTTAAAGATAATTTGCTTTTACCGCCAAATGGTTTCGTTGTATTGGCAGAAGATTCAATGTGGTTTCACGAACGATATGGTTTCGCTCCTTATGATGAGTATTCTGGTAAATTAGAAAATGACTCCGATACAATTGTGATATACGATGTCTTCAATAGAGTCGTTGATTCAGTGGCTTATTTTGATTCTGGCAATTGGGATCCTTTACCAGATTTTGGTGATTACAGTTTAGCATTGATCGATCCTAATGCGAATCATAATGCTGCTTCAAACTGGTCACACCAATGCACATATGTGACGCCTGATGCGGACAATACATTTGATGATGACGATGATTCTGTCTGTAACGATGCAGATATATGTCCAAATTTTGATGACAATCTCATTGGTCAACCTTGTAATGATGGAGATATTTGTACAACTGGAGAAACATATGATTTCAGTTGCGGATGTAGCGGAGGAGTCTTTCAAGATGCAGATTCTGATGGTGTCTGTGATGCAAATGATAGTTGCCCGAACTTTGATGATAACTTAATCGGCCAAGCCTGCAGTGATGGAGACCCCTGTACTGTAGGAGAACTATACGATTCTAATTGTGGATGTTCAGGTGGCGTCTTTTTAGATTCTGACAATGACGGTATTTGCGAAGCTAACGACGTCTGTCCAAACTTCGATGATAATTTAATCGGCCAGCCGTGTAGTGATGGAGATGCATGTACAACTGGCGAAACATACGATTCTAATTGTGGCTGTACAGGCGGTGTCTTCCAAGATGCAGATAGCGATGGTGTTTGTGATTCTAATGATAATTGTGCAAATTTTGATGACAATCTCATAGGTCAATCATGTAGTGATGGTGATCCATGTACGACGGGTGAAACGTATGATACTAGCTGTGGCTGTTCAGGTGGAGTATTCCAAGATGCAGATAGTGATGGTGTTTGTGATGTCAATGATGTTTGTGCAAATTTTGATGATAATTTAATCGGTCAGCCATGCGACGATGGCAATCCATGTACGGTTGGAGATATGTATGACACAAGCTGTGCCTGTGTAAGCGGCACTACTGGTGATAGTGATAATGATGGAGTCTGTGATGCTCTAGACCAATGCCCTGGTGCTAATGATAATCTAATCGGTCAAGCGTGTGAAGATGGAGACATTTGTACGACTGGAGAAACTTATGATTCCCTATGTGATTGTTCAGGAGGAGTATTCCAAGATGCAGATAACGATGGCGTATGCAATGCTCTAGATGATGCTTGTACAACGACTAATTTTGGAGACTTTGAATCTGGATCAGGGATTTGGCAAAGTAATGGTGGAGACGCTGCGCTAGTCAGTTCTGCAAATAGTCCAAGTGGAAATTCATCTTTTAGAATTAGAGATAATTCTGGATTGGCATCTTCTATGTCAAGTGCAGCCTTAGATTTATCAATCGATGATTCTGCAGTGATTAAATTCAGTTTCCAAACAAAACTATTGAGCATCGGTGAAGATTTCTTTTTAGAAATTTCGGCTGATGGCGGCGCTTCATTCCAATTATTGAAAACATGGGTTAGAGGTACTGATTTTAACAACAATATCATTTATCAAGAAGAAATACCATTACTAGATACGCAAGTGTCTGCCAATACGGTCTTCAGATTTACCTGCGATGCTAGTATCAATTCTGATGAAGTCTTTATTGATAATATCAGGATAGAGACATGCCCAGGAGATTGCGAATCGGCCATTTATCAAACGACCAATTCTATTATTTCATCGTCAGAATCAGTCATCAATGTGATCGAGTCAAATGGACTTGTCCAGTCAAGCGCTGATATAGAATTTGTAGCTGGGAATTATATATTGATGAGTGAGGGATTTGAAGTCGAAATTGGAGCTGTTTATCATGCATACATTGACGATTGCTCTAACTAATTTCTATCTTAATATGCCCTGAGCTTTCATGTTTGTCATATTCAGGATTTATAGCTAATTTTAAATATGAAGCTGTCCTTCGAATACGAATGTAGCTGGACCGCATAACCAAATGTTCTTGTATTGATTACCTTCTTTTTGAAATCTGACAGTCAAGTCTCCACCTTT
>Ga0209828_1000094_pt1 | contig 71062 bp, 68 predicted proteins | sample MaitaG_FD_187429 | JGI IMG/M metagenome (GOLD analysis project Ga0209828, IMG submission 187429) | Marine algal microbial communities from Maine, USA - Maine_Asex2 metaG (SPAdes) (version 2) | ecosystem: Host-associated > Algae > Red algae > Unclassified | place: Maine, USA | collected 2015-01-05
TTGGAACATGTGTCCAGTTCACTTAGAAACCGCTATTAAAGATAGAATTGCAAAAGGAAAAACACCAACAGCAATTATAATAGTTCATTTATATGGAATGCCTGCAAAAATAGATGAGTTATTAGCGGTAGCAAAAGAATATAATATTCCAGTAGTTGAAGATTCAGCTGAAGCATTAGGCTCAATCTACAAAGGAAGAAAGTGTGGTACGTTTGGAGATTATTCTATTTTGTCTTTTAATGGAAACAAAATTATTACAACCTCTGGTGGTGGTGCAATGGTTTGTAATACCGAAGAAAAAAAGAAAAACACAATCTTTTTAGCTACACAAGCAAGAGATCAAGCACCACATTACGAGCATTCTCAAATTGGATACAACTACAGAATGAGTAATATTAATGCAGGAATTGGTAGAGGACAAATGGAAGTATTAGATAAGCATATTGATTTGAGGCGTAATATGAACGTTTTCTACAAGAACCTATTTAAAGACCTAGAAGGCGTTACTGTATTTGAAGAACCTAGTCAAGAATTATTCTCTAACCATTGGTTAAGTTGTATCATTATTAGTGAAAAAGCACCATTTACAAAAGATGAATTTTACGACAAAATGTTAAACGCTAACATAGAAACAAGACCACTTTGGAAGCCAATGCACTTACAACCAATATTTAGTGATGCTCCTTATTATGGCTCCAATATTAGTGAAACATTATTTAAAAAAGGTATGTGCTTACCTAGCGGTTCAAATTTATCTAAAAAGGATAGGGATAGAATAACAGATGTAGTTAAAAGTCTTAAATAAGCTAATTATTTGTTTATTTTACTTGTAAAACGCTGCTATATTTCTATATTGTAATAATAATTAAGATATTTACAGCCCCAATTATTATATAATAAAATGTATAAAAAATTAAAACAAGCACTATTTCAAGTTTTAGAATCTAGCCGTAAAAAAATAGATTTTAAAAATATAAACTACCTACCAAGATGGGCAATATTATGTTTTGATTTAACGATAATTTTGATTGCTTCAATAATAACAAAAATTATTATTATAAGTTTACAGAGTGCTCCTACATATACTTTTTACCTTATTTCTGGGCAAGAATTAATTATAGTAGCAGTTAATCTATTGTTTTTTATATTTTTTAGAACCTATGCAGGTTTAATTAGGCACTCTACATTTATAGATGCCGTTAAATTTTTTCTGGCTTCAATAGCAACACTTATTACCGCCTTAGCCATACATTATATTTATTTTTTATTTACTGGAAAAAATATTTTTCTTATTCAAGAAATTTTGGTTTATGCTATAATTTCTTTTTGCGGTTTATTTCTCTTTAGAATATTAGTAAAATATATTTTTGAGGTTTATTTAACTTACCAACATAAAGAAGACCAGATAAACGTTCTTGTTTTTGGTACAAATGAAAATGCAATTGCAATTGCATCAGCATTAAAGTCTGAAAAACCTTCGCGTTACAAAGTTTTAGGTTTTATAGATAAGGCAGGTAAAAATAAAAGTAAAGAAATTTTAGGACTACCAATTGTTTACCTACATAGAAAAGTTGCTGTAACCTTAAGAGCAAATAGTGCTCAAGCATTAATTATTGCAGATAATAGCCTATCTAAAGAAGAAAGTATAGCAATAATAGATAATTGTTTGGAATATAATTTTAAAGTCTTTAGAGCACCTTTAATTTCTGATATAGAAAACAATAAAAGTTTATCTAATCAAATTGAGAAAATTCAAATTGAAGACATTCTTGAAAGAGAAACAATAAAACTAGATAATAAGCTAGTTGCAAAAGAAATATATAATAAATGTATCTTGGTAACAGGTGGAGCTGGATCAATAGGTAGCGAAATAGTAAGACAAGTAGCAAATTATAACCCTAGCAAATTGCTAATTTTAGATAATGCAGAAACACCTTTATACCGTATTCATCACGAAATAAATCAAAAATTCCCAAATTTAGATTTTGAACCCATTATATCAGACGTTAGAAATAGAGATATTATAGAAGAAATTTTTAAAACCTACACTCCAGATGTTGTGTATCATGCAGCAGCATATAAGCACGTTCCTTTAATGGAAAAACACCCGTCTCAAGCAGTACTAGCAAATGTAGTAGGCTCTAAAAACGTTGCAGATATGGCTGGTAAATACAAGGCTGAAAAATTTGTAATGGTATCTACGGACAAAGCAGTAAACCCAAGCAATGTAATGGGTGCCTCTAAACGTATTGCCGAAATTTATATTCAAGCGCTTCAAAAAAAGTTAAAAACAAATAATAAATCTACAACGCAATACGTAACCACTAGATTTGGTAATGTTTTAGGATCTAATGGCTCTGTCGTTCCATTATTTAAAAAACAAATAGAAGAAGGTGGCCCATTAACGATTACACACCCAGATATTATTAGGTATTTTATGACTATTCCCGAAGCTTGCCAGCTAGTTATCGAAGCAGGAGCCATGGGTAACGGTGGAGAAGTTTTTATCTTCGATATGGGTGAAGCGGTTAAAATTATCGATCTAGCTAAGAAAATAATTCGTTTAGCAGGATTTACACCATACAAAGAAATAGACATTAAAGTTATAGGTTTAAGACCAGGAGAAAAATTATACGAAGAATTGCTTAACGACAAATCTGAAACCCTACCAACCTATAACGAAAAAATAATGATTGCTAAAATTGAAAGTTTCGATTACGACTTTATTAATAAACTAATTTTAGATTTAGTAACAATCGCAAAAGAAGGCACAAAAAATGAAATAGTTCTTAAAATGAAAGATATTGTACCAGAATTCTTAAGTATGAATTCAGATTTTGAAAGATTAGATAAAAAAATAGTTTGAAAAAAACTAAAACATTTTAACCGTTTTATCAATTATGAAGCGTTTTTAATATAAATTTTTAAATGAAGATAGCAGTAGTAGGTACAGGATACGTAGGTCTAGTAACGGGAACCTGCCTGGCAGAAACAGGAAACGATGTGCTTTGTATAGATATAGACGAGAACAAAGTAAAACAGATGCAAGATGGTAAAGTCCCAATCTACGAGCCACATTTAGACGTTCTATTCGAAAGAAATATAAAAGCTAAACGTTTAAAATTCTCAACTAATCTAGCAGAAGGTTTAGAACATGGCGACATAATTTTTTTAGCTCTACCAACACCAGAAGGCGAAGATGGATCTGCAGATTTAAAATATATTTTAGGAGTAGCAGACGATATAGGAAAACTTATTAAAAACTATAAAGTTATAGTAGACAAAAGTACAGTTCCAGTTGGTACAAGCGAAAAAGTAGAAGCGGCAATTGCTAAAAACGCAACCTCAGATTTCGACGTAGTTTCTAATCCAGAATTTTTAAGAGAAGGTTTCGCCGTGGACGATTTTTTAAAGCCAGAGCGAATAGTTATTGGAGCAGGTAGCGATAAAGCGATAAAGTTAATGGAGAAACTTTATAAGCCTTATGTTCGATCAGGAAACCCAATAATTATAATGGATAAAAAGTCTGCAGAGCTAACCAAGTACGCTTCAAATTCATTTTTAGCGGCTAAAATTACGTTTATGAATGAGATTGCCAACTTTTGCGAAAAGGTTGGAGCAGATGTAGATAAGGTAAGAATAGGCATGGGAACAGATTCTCGAATTGGTAAACGCTTTCTCTTTCCAGGAATAGGTTATGGAGGCTCTTGCTTTCCAAAAGATGTAAAAGCCTTACACAAATCTGGAAAAGATAATAATTATAATTTTCAAATTCTTAATGCAGTTATTAATGTAAATGCAAGACAAAAACTAGTCTTAATTCCTAAAATTGAAGCTCATTTTAATAGTGATTTAAAAGGAAAAAATATCGCAATTTGGGGATTAGCATTTAAACCAGAAACAGACGATATTCGAGAGGCACCAGCACTTTATATAATAGATAACTTATTAGAATCTGGAGCTAATATTACAGCTTACGATCCAGAAGCAATACCTAATGTAAAAAAGAAATTAGGAGATAAAATTAATTACGCCAAAGGTATGTATGAAGCCTTAGAAAATGCCGACGCCTTATTAATTTGTACAGAATGGAGTATTTTTAGAACTCCAGATATAGATAAAATGAAAGCCAGAATGAAAGGTAATATTATTTTTGACGGTAGAAATTTATACGATATTAAAGATATTGAAGAAGAAGGATTTAAATACATTTCAATAGGAAGATAATGAATTTAAAAACAGTCTTAATTACAGGAGCAGCAGGATTTTTAGGGTCTCATTTGTGCGATCGTTTTATTAAAGAAGGATATCAAGTTATAGGCATGGATAATTTTATTACTGGCGATAAAAAAAACCTAGCCCATCTTCAAGAACATGCTAATTTCAGTTGTATTGAGCATGACGTTACTAATTTTATAAAAATAGAAGAGAATATAGATTACATTCTACATTTTGCATCACCAGCAAGCCCTATAGATTATCTCAAAATACCAATTCAAACATTAAAAGTAGGCTCATTAGGAACGCACAATTTATTAGGTTTAGCCAAGGCAAAAGGCTCGCGATTACTTATAGCATCAACATCAGAAATTTATGGTGACCCTCTTGTACACCCTCAAACCGAATCATATTACGGTAACGTAAATACCATTGGACCAAGAGGTGTATACGACGAAGCAAAACGTTTTCAAGAATCCATAACAATGGCGTATCATAGATTTCATGGATTAGAAACACGCATCGCTCGTATATTTAATACCTATGGCCCAAGAATGCGACTTAACGATGGTCGTGTAATTCCAGCTTTTATGGGACAGGCACTACGTGGCGAAGACTTAACCGTTTTTGGTGATGGCATGCAAACACGTTCGTTTTGTTACGTAGACGACCAAGTAGAAGGCATTTATAGACTATTACTAAGCGACTATAGTTCTCCAGTAAATATTGGAAATCCACACGAAATTACTATAAGAGATTTTGCCAAAGAGATTATTAAACTTACAGGAACAACACAAAAAGTCGTTTATAAAAATTTACCTGTGGACGACCCAATGCAAAGACAACCAGATGTTTCTCTAGCTAAAAAATTATTAGGTTGGGAACCTAAGGTTGGTAGAGAAGAAGGCATGAAAATTACATTCGACTATTTTAAAAATCTAAGTGACGAAAAGTTATACAAGAGCGAACATAAAGATTTTTCAAGTTATAATAATAAATAGTAAATGGAATATACACGCGGAAGATATTCCTGGTTAATGAGACCTTTTTTAGTGGTTTTCGACCTACTAATTATTAATTTTTTAGCGTATTATTCTTTTAACTTTAACAAAGATAATCTTTTCTTTTTTTCGTCTGCATTTTTCAACAACAAGCATTTATTATTTATAATATATTCTATTGTATTTTGGATGTTTTCAACATCATTTATAAGTTTTTATCGTGTTTATCGCTATACTTCTGTATTAAATATTTTATCATTATTAGTTAAGCAGTTTCTAATATTTTTATTTTTGACTTATGCTTTTATTGGTGTATTTAGAAGTATAAATATTCAAGCTTTTGTAACCTTTAAATATTTACTTTCAATTTTTATAATTATTGGTTTTGTAAAGCTTTTAAGTTATTATTTACTTAGAGCGTACCGTTTAAAATTAAAAGGGAATATACGTCGTGTTGTAATAATTGGTGATACCGAAAGCGCAAATGAATTAAAATCGATATTTAGAAAAAAAAAAGAATTAGGATACAAATTATTAGCACGTTTTAGTAATAATAAAAGAACAGGTATTACAGGAAATATTAAAGACAGTTTTTTGTTTTTAGAAAATAATAGTGGTATCGACGAAATTTATTGTGCCATAGACGAGCTTACAGAGAATCAATTAAATGAATTTGTAAAACGTGCTAATATTCACCATTGTAATATTAAATTTATACCAGAGACTAAAAAACTATTTACTAAGCGATTAAAAACAGATTTCTATAATTATTTACCAGTGCTTTCTATTCAACAAGTAGCATTAAATAACGACTTTAATAAATTGGTAAAACGAACTTTCGATGTCGTTTTTTCTATATTTATTATTGTTTTTATATTGTCTTGGGCTTTTGTTATTTTATTTATTTTAATAAAACTAGAATCTAAAGGGCCTGTAATTTATAAGCATAAACGTAATGGCATAAACTATAAAGAGTTTAACTGTTATAAGTTTAGATCCTTAAGAACCGTAAAAGAACTTAAAGGAACTTATGTTAAGCAAAATGATACACGATTAACTAAAATTGGTAGATTTTTAAGAAAAACAAGCATCGACGAATTGCCACAATTTATTAATGTACTTTTAGGCGATATGTCTGTTGTAGGACCAAGGCCACATATGCTATCTTTTACAGAAGATTACTCTAAAAAAGTGGATAAGTACAATTTTATTTTTCGTCACCATGTAAAACCAGGTATTACAGGTTTAGCACAAATAAAAGGGTATAGAGGAGAGATAAAAAATGATGAGGATATAATAAATCGTATTAAATTTGATATTTTTTATATTGAAAACTGGTCTATTTTGTTAGATGTAAAAATTATTGTTCAGACTACATTAAATATTTTTAAAGGACAAAAGCAAGCTTACTAATTAATGGTGCTAAATAGATTCAAAAGAAAAAAATATAAATATGAATTTGTAAAGTAAATAATTATTTTTGCGTAAACAATTACAACTATGAATATTTTAATACTTGGTTCTGGTGGAAGAGAACACACTATCGCATGGAAATTGGCTCAAAGCAATTCTTGTAGAAACTTATACGTTGCTCCAGGAAACTCTGGAACTGCAGCAATTGCAACAAATGTTCCTGTTGGTGTTACCGATTTTAAGGCGATTAAAGAAATTGTATTAAATAACAATATCACAATGGTTGTTGTTGGTCCAGAAGATCCTTTAGTTCAAGGTATTCATGATTTCTTTTTAAAAGACGAAGCGCTTAAAAACGTTGCCTTTATTGGTCCACAAAAGGCAGCAGCAGAATTAGAAGGTAGCAAAGAGTTTGCAAAAAAGTTTTTATTTAGACACAATATCCCAACAGCAGCATATCAAAGTTTTAATGCAAATACAGTTGAAAAAGGCTATGCCTTTTTAGAAACATTAAAACCACCATACGTACTAAAAGCAGATGGTTTAGCAGCAGGAAAAGGAGTTGTTATATTAGAAAATATAGACGATGCAAAAGCCGAATTAAAGGCTATGCTTGTAGATGCTAAATTTGGAAATGCAAGCAGTAAAGTTGTAATTGAAGAGTTTTTAGATGGTATAGAATTAAGTTGTTTTGTGTTAACAGATGGTAAAAACTACAAAATTTTACCAACCGCAAAAGATTATAAGCGTATTGGTGAAGGCAATACAGGTTTAAATACAGGTGGAATGGGAGCCATTTCTCCAGTACCTTTTGCAGACGAGGTTTTTATGTCTAAAGTAAAAGAACGTATTGTTACACCAACAATTAATGGATTACAAAAAGATAATTTACCTTATAAAGGCTTCGTATTTATTGGTTTAATAAAAGTAGGTAACGATCCTTTTGTAATAGAATATAATGTACGCTTAGGAGACCCAGAAACAGAAGTGGTTTTACCACGTTTAAAAAACGATTTAGTCGAAGTTTTTCAAGCTGTTGCTAACCAAACGTTAGATACAATAGATATTAAAGTATCTAATCAAGCAGCTGCAACAATTATGCTGGTTTCTGGTGGTTATCCTGAAGCTTACGAGAAGGGAAAAGAAATTTCTGGAATAGAAAATATCGAAGGTTCTATCGCTTTTCATGCCGGTGCACAGCTTAAAGGTAATAAGACAGTAACTTCTGGTGGGCGCGTTATGGCAATTACTAGCTATGGTAAAACATACCAAGAGGCCATAAAAAAATCTTATCAAAATATAGAAAAACTACACTTTGATAAGATGAATTATCGAAAAGATATTGGTTTAGATTTATAAGTAAGAGTGTGAAGAGATGCTTTTATCTTCTTCATTATTATTGTCAAATTTCTTTAATTGTAACATCCAGTAAATAACGGCTACTATACAAATAATAGAAAATAACCAATTAATACCGTTCGCAAAAAACCAGTTTTCAAGCTCTAAAGCTCTAAGAGCATCAAAAGGTGCAAAAGCAACGTTTACAAAAAAGTCTTCTATAAATTCAAATAAATCTTTCATTTTAAAATCTTTTATTATTTTTAATGGTTTAAATGCGTTTACTTTTATACCACAGTTTTAAATATAAACGTTTACCTAAGTTCAGTTTATAATAAAATAAGTGTTTACCAAGCAAAAATACAAAAACAGAACGAAACTAATTAATAAAGTATGGTCATAATTTTATAGTTTATTTTTGATCTAGTGATTATTCCCCAGAAATTAGGACAGTAAGTTAAGTTGAAAAAAAGAATACAAAAAAAACATATTTTAGCTTGTATGATAGCAAGGAAATTAGTTACGACCGCACCAAAAAAAAGATGAAAGTATATTCTTGTTTTTATCTAGTCCTTTAGCTATTATTATTTTAAACTACACAGAAACAATAGAAGAGAAATGGTTTAAAATGCTTTTTTCTGCATTAATATTGGCGAGCCCATTTGTATTGTTAGTGCTGTAATTTTTTACCAAAGGCCAAATCTCCAGCGTCTCCAAAACCAGGCACAATGTAACCTTTATTATTAAGGTCTTTATCTATAGTAGCAATCCATAAATGCGTACCTTCTGGAAAATGTTTTGCAATATAATTTACTCCTTCTTCGGCACCAATTACTGCAGCTAAATGTATTTGCTTAGGCATACCATAAGGCTTTAAAGCTTTAAAAGTTGCTAATAAAGATTGTCCTGTTGCAACCATTGGATCTGCGAGAATGAGTGTTTTACCTTCCAAACTTGGACAAGCCAAATACTCTACAACAATTTCAAAGGTTTCTGGATGTTCTAAATAATGTCTATACGCAGAAATAAAAGCGTTTTCAGCTGTATCAAAATAGTTTAACAAACCATTATGTAATGGTAATCCTGCTCTTAAAATAGAACACAGCACGACTTCGTTATTAATAGTTTGTACTTCAACTTCGGCTAAAGGAGTTGTTATCTTTTGTTTTTTAAAACTAAAAGATTTACTCATCTCATAACCTAAAACTTCACCAATACGCTCGATGTTTCGTCTAAAACGCATACTGTTTTTTTGAATGTTTACATCACGTATTTCAGAAATAAAAGTGTTTAAAATTGAATTGTCTTTAGATAAATTATGAATATGCATAGTGGTGAATAATAGTATTGAATGGTAAAGTTAAATATTTATGCGTAATTTTACAGTCTTAAAAATAAATCAATATGTTTTCTACTAAAGCCAATGCTATTTTTCAAGATGTAATAGCAAAATATCATGAGATTAATACTGTAGATCAACCGTTTACTAATAAGTATGAAAAATCAGATTTGCTAAACCATTTACTATATAGAAAATGTTGGATAGATACTGTACAATGGCATTACGAAGACATAATTAGAGACCCACAAATAGACCCTGTTGCTGCTTTAAAATTGAAACGTAAGATAGATGCTTCTAACCAAGATAGAACAGATATGGTGGAATATATTGACAGCTATTTTTTAGAAAAATATAGCAATGTTTCTTCAAAAACCGAAGCTACAATTAATACCGAAAGTCCTGCTTGGGGAGTAGACAGACTTTCTATATTAGCATTAAAGGTGTACCATATGAAAGAGGAAGCAACACGTACAAATGCTTCGGAAGCCCATAGAGTTGCTTGCCAGAAAAAACTTGATATATTATTAAAACAACGTATAGATTTATCTACCGCGATAGACACGTTATTAGAAGACATTAGTAAAGGTGATAAGTACATGAAAGTATATAAGCAAATGAAAATGTATAATGACGATGAGCTTAATCCAGTATTAAGAGGACAGAAGTAAGAAAAAATTAACTGTCTGCCTTAACACAGGCGAAAACCCTATAAAAGTAGAACATAAAAGCATTTTACTATGCTTATTGTGTTGATAGCATATAACCATCGAACTCTTTTCCTTTTCTAAGGAAAGGTAGATTTTGATTTTTTTTTTAAATGGAAAGACGGAAAGGTCATGCCAAAACCAAAGCACATTTTAGTAATCCGTCTCTCTGCAATGGGAGACGTTGCTATGTCTGTTCCTGTTTTGCGTGCTTTTACACTTCAACATCCCAATATTAAACTTACCGTTTTAACGCGCGATTTTTTTAAACCTTTTTTTAGAGACTTAGAAAACGTTACAGTTTTTTCTCCAGATTTAAAAGGAAAACATAAAGGTCTTCTAGGGCTTTATAAGCTTTCAAAAACATTAAAAAGTTTAGATATAGATCAAGTTGCAGACTTACATAATGTTTTAAGAACAAAAATTTTAAAGTTTTTTTTCTTTGGGAAAACATTTAAGCAAATAGATAAAGGTAGAGACGAAAAGAAAGCTTTAGTCGAAGGACGACTATTCGAACAATTAAAAACCACACACGAACGTTATGCAGAGGTTTTTAGAAGTCTAGGTTATACCATTACACTTTCTAATCCTAGTTTTCCTAAAAAACAAAAATTAACAGAAAGTACGCAACAGCTATTAGGGAAAGATAATAAAAATTGGATAGGTATTGCACCTTTTGCCCAATATGCTTCTAAAATGTATTCTTTAGATCTATTAGAACGTGTTATTGCTCAATTATCTAAAACACATAAAATAGTATTATTTGGTGGTGGAGAAAAAGAAATTAAAATTTTAAATAAAATCGAAAATAAATATAAAAATGTAATTAATCTAGCAGGAAAATGCTCTTTAAATCAAGAGTTAAATGTTATTTCAAATCTAGATGTCATGTTGGCTATGGATTCTGGTAATGCACACATAGCTGCAATGCTAGGTAAAAAAGTAATTACAATTTGGAGTGTTACGCATCCTTTTGCTGGGTTTAAACCTTTTAACCAACCAAAAACTTTTAGTTTACTAGCTAACAGAAGTCAGTTTCCATTAATACCAACTTCTATTTATGGAAATAAATTTCCAGAAAACTATAAGGAAGCATCTAGAACAATTGCTCCAGATACAGTAATTAAAAAGATAGAATCTGTGTTATAAAAAAACCTCACTTTAAAAAGTGAGGTCTAAATTGGGATTATAACGAATTAAAAAACATATACTGTTTTATCCCTTAAACTAACAAATTTTAAACGTTATATCCTATACCAAATTTATAGAGTTTGGTAAAATATTAGTAATGATACAGTACATATATATTGCAATTCGATTAAGTGCATAAATAACCGATTAAATACGTTGTGTTGATATTTAATACTAAACATCATCGTAATCCACAACAATTCTAGAGCTTGTAGGTTGTGCTTGGCAAGTTAAAATCAAACCCTCTGCTATTTCATTATCTGTTAGTATGTTGTTTTGTCTCATGGTAGCTTCTCCTTCTGTAATTCTAGCAATACAGCTACTACAAATACCACCTTGGCAAGAGTAAGGTGCATCTAAATCTTTATCTAAAGCAGCTTCTAAAATGGTTTGAGATTGAGGCATTGAGAAGGTTGTTCCTTCATCATCCACAATTACTTTTATCTCAGTTTCTCCAGAATTTACAGCATTTTCTATTGCTTGTTCTGTTTTTGCAACTTTAAAAAGCTCGAAGAATACGTTATCTTCATCGATACTATTTTCTGTTAATACATCTTTTACCGTATGTATCATCGCTTCTGGGCCACAAAGATAAAAGGCATTTATAGAAGTATGTTTGTATTTATTTTTTAAAATAAGGTTAACAGTACTTTTTTCAATACGTCCAAATAAAGCATCTGGTTCTTGAGATTGACTAAAAACAAATTTAATATCGAAGCGCTCTTTATATTCGTGATGTAGTTTTAGTATGTCGTTAAAAAAGATGGTGTCTTTGGTTGTTTTATTACCGTAAACCAAAACAAATGTACTGTTGAGTTCTTCTTCTAAAACAGCTTTTGCAATACTTAATACAGGTGTAATACCGCTTCCAGCAGCAAATGCAACAATAGTTCTTGTTTTAGAATTGTCTGGAGTAAACGTAAAACGGCCTTGAGGTTCTGTAACCTCTAAAATATCGCCTACTTTTAAAGTATTATTTGCATATTTAGAAAATGTTCCGTTTTCAACTTCCTTTACTGCTATAGTAATTTCTCCACTTTTTGGTGAGGAACATAAAGAGTAATCTCTACGCACTTCTTTATTATTTATAGTGGTTTTAAGTGTAATATATTGTCCAGCTATAAAACTGAAATTTGCTTTTAAATCGTCTGGAATATTAAAACTCAACGTCACACATTTATCTGTTTGACGAGTTATATTTTTAATGGATAGTTTATGAAAATGCGACATGCCTATTTTTTTGTAAAAATAGTGAAGAAGAAATTAATTTCATTTTGATTGTAACAAAAACTGTATTAATATTACTAACACATTAAACCAAACCAAATACTATGCTCAAACAATTTATTAGCTTAGAATGGAAATCCTTTTTTAGATCTGCTTCTTTTAAGGTGAACCTTGCACTTAAAATTTTAATGATTTTTGGAGCATTATATTTTATTGTAGCCTTTGCAGCAATGGGAGCATTTAGCTACTTCATTATAGAAGAGAAAATGGACCAAGAACCTTTACTGGTGGTTAATAAATTTTTTATTTTTTATTTGGTAGCAGATTTAGTGATGCGCTATTTTTTACAAAAAATGCCAATATTAAATATTAAACCATTACTTTATTTACCACTTAAAAAAGATCAAGTAGTTAGTTTTTGCATAAATAAAACGATGCTTTCTTTTTTTAACATTCTACATGCTTTCTTTTTTATACCATTTTCAATAACTCTATTGTTTAACGATTATAGTTTTTTAGGAGTTATTGGTTGGCATTTAGCCGTTTTAGCATTTATTTACTGTAACAATTTTATAAATATATTCGTTAACAATAAAGATATTGTTTTCTATTCCGTTATAGGAGTTCTTATTACACTAGGCGTTTTATTTTATTACGATATTTTCGATAGCACTCAATATACGCAACCTGTTTTTCAAGCTTTTTATAATCAACCTTATCTAGCTATAATTCCATTAGTTTTGGCATTTGTATTGTATAAAATGGCATTTAATTATTTTAGAAAAAACTTCTATTTAGATGCAGGATTAGCCAAAAAAGTAGACATCGCAGAAACCGATAATATGAAGTGGCTTGATCGATTTGGAAGTGTTTCAACCTTTTTAAAAAATGATATTAAACTAATAAAAAGAAACAAACGTTCAAAGACCACAGTAATAATGAGCGTGATTTTTATTTTTTATGGCTTACTATTCTTTACAGGAACCTTATCTATGTACGATGGTCCATTTTGGCGTATTTTCGCAGGTATTTTTGTGTCTGGTGGCTTTCTATTTAGTTTCGGACAATTTGTACCAAGTTGGGATAGTGCTTATTATCCATTAATGATGAGCCAAAATATTCGCTACAAAGAATACTTAGAATCTAAATGGTATCTAATGGTTATTGCAACAGTAATTTCTACAGTTTTGGCATTATTTTACCTCTATTTTGGTTGGCAAGCGTATGCAGCTGTAGTTGTTGGAGCCATCTACAATATTGGTGTAAATTCTCACGTGGTACTTTGGGGGGGCGCCTATATTAAAACACCAATAGATTTAACGTCTAATAAAAAGGCTTTTGGAGATAAAAAAGCCTTCAATGTAAAAACACTGTTATTAACCATTCCAAAATTACTATTACCAATGGTAATTTATGCCATAGGTCACTTTGCTAATGGAGAGGTTTTAGGGTTTAGTTTGGTAGCTCTAGCTGGTGTTTTTGGGTTTTTATTTAAGAATAAAGTTTTTAGTATAATAGAAAAAATTTACAAAGCAGAGAAGTATAAAACTTTAGCAGCATATAAACAAAACAACTAAAAGTTATGATAACAACAGCAAACCTTTCTAAAACATATAACAATGTTACCGTTTTAGATATAGAAAATTTAGACATACCCAAAGGACAAAGTTTTGGACTAGTTGGAAATAATGGTGCGGGAAAAACAACCTACTTTAGTTTGTTATTAGATCTTATCCAACCAACAACAGGCCATATTAAAAATAATAATGTATTGGTCAATGAAAGTGAAGACTGGAAACCATTTACTTCTGCTTTTATAGATGAAACATTCTTAATTGGTTACCTAACACCCGAAGAATATTTTTACTTTATTGGTGAACTAAGAGCTCAAAACAAAGAACAAGTTGATGCACTTTTATCTCAATTTGAAGATTTTTTCCATGACGAAATCTTAAACAAGAAAAAATATCTAAGAGACTTAAGTAAAGGAAACCAAAAGAAAGTTGGTATTGTAGCAGCACTTATTGGTAATCCAGAAGTAATAATTCTCGATGAGCCTTTTGCAAACTTAGATCCAACAACACAAATTAGATTAAAAAGTATTATTAAAGATTTAGCACAAACTAAGGGTGTAACCGTTCTGGTTTCAAGCCACGATTTAATGCATGTTACAGATGTTTGTGAGCGTATTGTGGTTTTAGAAAAAGGCGAAGTAATAAAAGATTTAGTAACTAGTGAAGAGACTTTAAAAGAGTTGGAAGCTCATTTTTCTGGTGTAGCTGAGGTTTAATTTTATCATGGGTTAAATACTAATATTTAGTAAATTCAAAAAAGATGCTTACTTTTACGTGCTTATCTAATAGCTAACAATATTCGTTTAAATTTAAAGTTATCTATTAGACTAAATACATCACCGTTGAAAACAGTAAAAAAACACTTACTACTTATAGCAGTTTCTGCATTAATATTTACAAGTTGTTCGCGTAAAAACAACAGTTTTATTAACAGAAATTATCATGCTGTAACTACCGAATATAACATATTATACAATGGTAATATTGCCTTCGAAAAAGGGAGAGCAATCTTAAACGATGCATATAAAGATAACTATTGGAGCATTTTGCCTGTAGAGCGTATGCAAATTCAAGACGAAATTGTATTGCCAGGCCAGTCTATAAATGATAACTTTACCACTTCAGAAGAAAAAGCGGTGAAGGCCATACAAAGGCATGGCATGAATATTAAAGGTAAAGAATATAATCCGCAAATAGACGAAGCATACTTATTATTAGGAAAATCGCGTTATTTCGATCAGCGTTTCGTACCCGCATTAGAAGCCTTCAACTACATTTTATACAAATATCCAGCAAGTAGTAACATTAATCAGGCACGTATTTGGAGAGAAAAAACCAATATGCGTTTAGATAACGATGAGTTAGCTATTAAAAACATAAAAACGTTATTAGAGCAAGAAGAATTAAAAGGCCAAGATTTAGCAGATGCTTCTTCTACAATGGCACAAGCTTATATTAATACAAAATCTTTAGATAGCGCATTAACACAAATTATAATTGCTGCAGAGTCTACTAAAAAACGTTTCGAAGAAGGTAGATATTACTTTATTCAAGGTCAGCTATACAATGCTTTACAAGATAAAGACAGTGCTAATATTGCCTTTGATAAAGTAATAGATTTAAACCGAAAAATCCCACGTAAATACTTAATTAGTGCGCATGTAGAAAAAGCTAAAAATTTTGACTACGAAAAAGGAAACAAGCTAGAATTTATAAAGTATTTAACAAAATTGGAAGAGGATAGAGAAAATAGACCGTTTCTAGACCAAATTTACCATCAAATAGCACAATACCATGTAAACCAGAAACAAGACTCTTTAGGTATTACCTATTATAACAAGTCGATTCGCACGAATTCTAGCGATAAAATTTTAATGGCTAGAAACTACGAAATTCTTGGTGACATGAGTTTTGATGTTAATAATTATAAAGTAGCAGGAGCGTATTACGATAGCACCATGACAAAAATGGTAGAAAATAGCAAACCATTTAGAACTATTAAACGTAAGAGAGAAAATTTAGACGATGTTATTTATTACGAAATCGTAGCCGAAGTAAACGATAGTATTATGCGTTTAGTTAAAATGGATGAGTTAGATAGGCAACGTTATTTTGAAGATTATGTAGCTAAACTAAAACTAGAAAAAGATGCTGAGGCAGAACGTTTAGCAATAGAAAAGCAAAAAGCAGGATTGGCACAAACCAATGTAGGACAAACCAAAAGAGGTGCTATTAACCCAAAAGGTTTACCAGCCGCCGCCTCAACTTTTTATTTCTACAACGACCAAACAGTTGCTTATGGTAAAAATGAGTTCCAGCGTATTTGGGGAGAAAGAGAAAATAAAGACGATTGGAGATGGTCAGACAATTCAAGAGCTACTCAAGTTATAACTAAATCTAATTTAAATACTACAATTGCAGAAGACGATCTATTGTTTGATGTAAATTATTACTTAGCACAAATCCCTACCGAAGAAAAAGCAATCGATAGCATTTCTAAAGAACGTAATTTTGCTTATTACCAGTTAGGATTAATATATAAGGAGAAATTTAAAGAATACGATCTTGCAAAATCTAAGTTTACAAATTTATTAAATAATAATCCAGAAAAGAGATTAATTCTCCCTGCAAAATACAATCTACTTAAAATGTACGAAACTTTAGGCAGAACCGCAGAAATGAACATTCTTAAAAACGAAATAATCTCTAATTATCCAGAGTCTCGCTACGCGCAAATATTAAATAACCCAGAAGCTGTCTTAGCAAAAGATGATAGCAGTCCAGAAAGTATTTATAAGGCGACTTATAAAAAATTCGAAGCCCAAGAGTTCGAAGCCGTAATAAAAGAATCTGCTAACTACGTTAGCGCTTTTGAAGGCGACGCTATTGTACCCAAGTTCGAATTATTAAAAGCTTTCGCTAAAGGAAGATTATATGGCTTTGAGGCTTATAAAAAGGCGATTAATAATGTTGCTGTAAATTATGCTAATACCGAAGAAGGTGTCCAAGCGCAATATATTTTTGATAATTCAATAAAAGGATTAGAAAAATCAGAATTTGAAGATGATACAAATGCAACAAAATGCAAGGTAGTATACCCGTTTGCAAGTACTAATGCAACAGAAATAAGCGCCTTTAAAAAAACTTTAGACGAAACCATTAGTAAAGCAGAATATAACAATATGTCTACTTCTATAGATATATATAGCAAAGATAAAATTTTTGTAGTCGTTCATGGACTTAGAAGTATTGAAACAGCAAAAGGATTTACCAATTTGTTTCCTTCGGAATTAAAATATAAAATTGAACGTCCGTTTTTTGGAATTTCGACTAACAATTATAGAATACTACAAATTCACAAAAATTTACAAGCTTACACAACTAATCAATAAAATCGTATAACCTTAAAATTAATAGCCATGTTTTCTGATAATAAAAAGGGTAAACAACAAGAAAATTCTTCAATTCAAAATTTAATACCTAATGGTACTAAAATAATTGGTACATTTTCTAGTGAAAGCGATATTAGGATAGATGGTATTATAGAAGGAGATATAAAAACACCTGGGAAAGTTGTTGTTGGTAAAACAGGAGAAATTCATGGCTCTTTAGAAAGCAGTAATGCCTATTTTGAAGGCAGACTTATAGGGAAATTAAAACTTACAGGAACACTAACTCTTAAAGCATCTGCAAATATAGAAGGTGAGGTTATTACAGAAAAATTATCTGTGGAACCTGGTGCAACATTTAATGTATCGTGCGTCATGAAATCTACAGTAAAAGATATTAAAAGTGAGAAAAAAGCTTAGTCCATATTTAAGTTTTACTTCTGTAGCTTTCCAAATGGGAGGAACTATTTGGTTAGGTAATTTGCTAGGCGAGTGGTTAGACGCAAAGTTTCAAACCTCTTATTGGGAAAATATTATTACGCTATTAGCAGTTTTTATAGCAATATATTTAGTAATTAGTCAGGTTTTAAAAATATCTAAGGACAATGATTAAAAAAATCGTTATTTACTTAGTATTTTTTTAGTTTTATTAGTTGTTGCTTTTTCTCTTCATTATACATTATAAATACCGCAGAATATTATTTAAGATACTCATTATTATATATTTAATTGTATTGTTTCATTTTTAATTAGCATCGCTATTCTATTACTTTGTAAACCTAAAAAAGGTTAACTAAAAGTTACATACCTAATTTAGATAAAATACTATTCCTTAAAATAGGGATGTGATGGTTACATTAATCTTTAGAATAAATTCCAACAGTAATTTCTCCCTTATCATTCATACTTGCACGATACATACCTGCAGTATTAAACTCCATAACCATATTTCCATTTTTATCAACCCCAATAACACCTCCATTACCTCCTAAATCTGGGATTTTTCTCTGAATTACTTCTTTAGCCGCAGCATCTAAAGATAGGCCTTTATATTCCATTAAAGCCGATATATCATGAGCTACTGTTGCGCGAATAAAAAACTCTCCCCAACCAGTTCCAGACACTGCACAAGTTGTATTATTAGCGTAATTTCCGGCACCAATTACTGGAACATCACCAACACGGCCATAACGTTTATTGGTCATACCACCTGTTGAAGTTCCAGCCGCCAAGTTTCCTTTTTTGTCTAATGCAACACAGCCAACGGTTCCAAATTTACTGTCATTAATATCCGCATTGTAAAAAGCTGTTGTTTTGTTATTAGTTTTTTCTTGTTCTTTTTTTATAACACGTTTTAGTGATTTTAATCTGTTTTGGGTTTTAAAATACTCAGGTAAAACTATATCTAGGTTTTGTTCTTTCGCAAAAGTTTCTGCACCATTACCAGCCATCATTACATGTGGCGAGTTTTCCATAATGGCTCTTGCTAAATTAATTGGGTTTTTAACAGTTTTAGTTCCAGCAGACGCGCCTGCGTTCAATGTTTTGCCATCCATAATAGAAGCATCTAATTCATTAGTTTCAGCATTTGTAAATACTGCGCCTTTTCCAGCGTTAAATAATGGAGAATCTTCCAGAACGTTGATGGTTTTTTCTACAGCATCAAGACTACTTCCACCTTCATTTAAAATGGTAAAACCAACACGAATGGCTTCCTCCAGTTTTGCTTTGTACTCAACTTCTTTTTCGTCTGTTATGTTTTTTTTTAAAATGGTACCAGCACCACCATGAATTACTATGGCGAATTCATTTATTTTTTTAGAATTAGATTCTGGATTTGGTTTATTGCGCGTAATATTCTTAGTATTATCGTCTGGATTTGGTATTATTTCTCCACAATTAAGTATTAAAAAAATCACAGATAATAAGATGGTTATTTTTTTCATTTTAAGTTGTTTTAGTCTTCAATAAAGTTACTATTTTTAGAAAACTAATCAACTTAAAAACACATATTTATTAGTATATTCACATCAAAATTTAATAATTCGTAAAAATTTAATTTATATGAATGCAATTTCAGCTGATTTCGGAATAAAAGAAGCCTTAAAGCAATTAGGAGTTAATGAGGTAAATCATGGAACTTCTACAGGTTCTAAAAATTTTGGAAGCGGAGAAAAAATATCTTCTTATTCTCCAACAGATGGTTCTTTAATAGGAAAAGTTACTACAACTAAAAAAGCAGATTACGAGAAAGTTATGGAGGCAGCAACTTCTGCATTTACTTCTTTTAGAGCAATGCCTGCGCCATCAAGAGGTGAAATTGTACGTCAGTTTGGAAATAGATTAAGAACCTTAAAAAAACCTTTAGGTAAATTGGTGTCTTACGAAATGGGAAAGAGTTTACAAGAAGGTTACGGTGAGGTTCAAGAAATGATAGACATTTGCGATTTTGCAGTAGGTTTATCTCGTTCGTTAAATGGGCAAACCATTCCTTCGGAAAGACCAGAACACGTTATGCGCGAACAATGGCACTCGCTTGGTGTGGTTGGTATAATTTCGGCATTTAATTTTCCAGTAGCAGTTTGGGCTTGGAATACAGCTTTAGCTTGGGTTTGTGGTGATGTTTGTGTTTGGAAAGGCTCTGAAAAAGCACCGTTATGTACCATAGCTTGCCAGAACATAATTACACATGTTTTGAAAGAAAATAATTTACCAGATGGTATTTCTTGTATTATTAATGGAGACTATAAAGTAGGAGAAATGATGACTACAGATCATAGAATTCCATTAATATCTGCTACAGGTTCCACAAAAATGGGACGTATTGTTGGTGCAACAGTTGCAGAACGTTTTGGAAAAAGTTTATTAGAATTAGGAGGAAATAACGCTATAATTATTACACCAAGTGCAGATTTAAAAGTAGTTGTTCCAGGTGCTGTTTTTGGTGCTGTTGGAACTTGTGGACAACGTTGTACATCAACCAGAAGATTAATAATTCACGAAAATGTTTACAATAAAGTAAGAGACGCCATTGTTGGTGCTTATGGACAATTAACGATTGGTAATCCTTTAGATGAAAAAAATCATATTGGACCACTAATAGATAAAGAGTCTGTAAACACTTATTTAGCTGCTATTGAAAAAGCAAAAGCCGAAGGTGGAAATGTTTTAGTTGAAGGTGGTGTTTTAGAGGGTGAAGGTTACGAGTCTGGATGTTACGTTAAACCAGTAATTATTGAGGCTAAAAATGATTTTAAAATTGTTCAGTCTGAAACATTTGCTCCAGTTTTGTATTTAATTAAATATTCTGGAAACATTGAAAATGCTATAGATTTGCAAAATGGAGTGGCTCAAGGCTTATCTTCTGCAATTATGACAAATGAATTAAAAGAAGCTGAAAAATTCTTGTCTTTCTCAGGTTCAGATTGTGGAATAGCAAATGTAAATATTGGAACCTCTGGTGCAGAAATTGGAGGTGCTTTTGGTGGTGAAAAAGAAACAGGTGGTGGACGTGAGTCTGGATCTGATGCTTGGAAAATTTACATGAGAAGACAAACAAATACTATAAACTATTCTGATAAATTGCCATTAGCTCAAGGCATTAAGTTTGACTTGTAGGTATTTTTTTAGCACATAATCGAGTATAACGTTTTTAAAATTATATTAGCTTTAAAAAATATTGTTTAAATGTATATTTTAAAGATTTTATCGAATTTTACAAGTAATTTTATGAATTTATTAAGAGTGTTGTTAAATTTTTAACTTAATTTTAATAAATTTATTTTCATTAACTAAAATAAAATTATAATGAGTAAAAAAGCCAGTTATCTTCTCGGTATTTTTCTAACCATTATTTTTGGTACCATTCTGTACTACTTTTTTTGTTGCAAACCATGTTTGGAAGCGGCAAATAAAGAAGCGGAAGTCGAAAATATAGTTACAGAACCAGAAGTAAAAACCACAACAAAAAATGCCTTTTCAATTATTGATTCCAAAAGTAATTCGAAATTTGATGCTAACGATAACTTTAATTTCAAAGGCTCTGCTTTTTCAATTTTAGAACCTGTTTCGGATGGATTAAAACCACAAATTGAAAAATTATCCACGTATTTAAAAAATTATCCTAGTAAAACTGTAGATATTACAGGTCACTATACTAGCGAAGAAAATAACACCTCTGCATTTTCTAATCTAGGATTAGCTAGAGCAAATGCGGTGAAAAATTATTTTACCTCGCATGGAATGTCTTCTAAAATGATTAACACTTTCGATAAATTAGATAATGGTTTAGTAGCAGACGCTTCAAATATATATTACGGCCCACTATCGTATAATATTAGTACTAAAAATTCTAATGATACTAGTGAAGCAGATCGTTTAATAGCACTTCGTAAGGAAATTATTGCAAACCCTTTAGTCTTATACTTCAACACTGCCTCAGCCTCCATAAATTTAAATGCAGAACAGCGCGTTAAGCTTGATAAAATGGTAAAATATGTAGATAAGGCAGATAACGCTTTAATAAAAACAATTGGTCACACAGATAGCAAAGGAAATAGAGCAACCAATGTAAAACTAGGTTTAGACAGAGCAGAATTTGCTAAAAATTATTTAGTAACTAATGGTGTTTTGCCAAGTAAAATTAATAGTTCATCAAAAGGACCAGATGCTCCTATTGGGGATAATAGCACAAATCAAGGACGTGCAAAAAACAGAAGAGTAGTAGTAACATTAAACTAACAATAAAAAATATATATAATTATGACTTTATTAATATCAAACATACCATGTTGGCTAATACCAATATTAGTTGGAGTAATTTGTGCAATTTTAGGTTATTTACTAGGCCGCCTTCTTGGAGGAGGAAGTGATGATACTGTAAATGAAGTAGACATTGATGTTTACAAAAATAGAATTTCTAAATTAGAATCAGATTTAGCTGCCTGTAAAGCAAGTAAAAAGCCTACATTCTCTGGTGGAAATTCCTCTGGTGGTGCCACAGCAGCGGCAAGTTTTGCAGCTGGAGCAGCTACAGTAAATTCTCCTTCTGGCGGTACAACAGCAGTAAATTTTGATGCTGCTGCTGCAAAAGCAGTATTTGGGAAAAAAATACTTCAAGACGATTTAACTGTAGTTGAAGGCATTGGTCCAAAAATTAGAGAGTTATTCCATAATCATGATGTAAAAACTTGGGCTAGTTTAGCAGATTGTTCTATAGAAAAATGTCAAAAAGTTTTAAATAGCGGCGGAAAACGTTTCGAAATCCATAGACCAGGAACTTGGCCAGAGCAAAGTAAGATGGCTGCTTTAGGGCAATGGCAAAAATTAAAAGATTGGCAAGATTCTTTAGATGGTGGGAAATAAAAAATTAATCATTCTATAAATACTTAAAAACCGTTTTTCCAAACTTGATGGAGAAACGGTTTTTTTGTAAATTTTATTTCAACCTTATAACTCGAGAGATAAAGTTAATAGTATTGGCTAATAACACCTTAAATAGATGGTAATAATTTTAAGTAAATGAATAATTGGTAATTAAATATGCGTAATTGTTTAATTATATTTTACTTTGCGTAAAATTCTTACACACTCTTTGTATCTTAAGTAAACAGTACTATTATAGCTCTTTAAAAATGGTTTAGCATCATTAAGTCTATCTATAGCTTCATGAAACCCATTTAAATAACAAATTAGATAAGTAGCTGGTAAATTATTGAGATCACTTTTTTGAGAAGACGTTAATTTATTACCATTTTTTAATTGTTTTAATAATGTGTTATTAATATTATAAATATGATGTAATACTTTTTTATTAAATTTTGGAGGCTGAAACACTAAGTTTGCATTAATACTATAATTTGCATTGTCGTGAAATTTAATAACGGTTTCTTCCAACGGATAATACTTATAGTTATTTTGAAATCCTAAGGACACATATTCTATTATTTTAAAGCTATCATTATCAAAAGAGATAGAAACTTCATCTAGAGCAGAATAAAACAAACGTACTTGCTCATTTATAAGCTCGATGTCCACACGAGAATAAAACACTCCGTCTTTTACTTCTTTTTTTTGCCCAGCCCAACAGACTACAAAATACTCTTTAAAGACTTTATGTTGTGGATTGTAATCTTCTCTTTTATCCATAAAGTCGAAAACACCATCAAGTGTATATTCTATATTATTATGAGAATGGCTCTCGATAGCTTCAACAATTTTAGAGTTTACGTCTTTAATATCGCTTTTAAAAACTTTAGGCATACTCATGCTACCATCTCTAAAAAAGACAGTGCCTCCATAGTATTTCCAAATGTTTTTTTTTAGAGATGTTAAGCCCTCAATAGCGCGAATAGTTACTAATCCAACAACTTTATCGTCTGGTAAATGTGGGAACGGAATGTTTTCGTACTGCACAATTGGAGGATTAGAGAGATAGGCATTAATAAGATTCTGAATTTTAGAATCGTCAAAAAAATCGACACCAATAATAGTATTGTCTTCATCTTCTACACCAATTACAATAAAACAGTTGTTTATAGGATTGCTATTAGACAAAGCGCAAACATGTTTTAAAAATTTAGCTTTTCCTTCTTTTAGCCCAATATCTATTTTACGTTTTTTATCATAAAAACTATTCTCGTCGTTATGAGCGAGTAGGTTTTTAATTAAAAGGCGTTTGTTAATCATGTTTATTTCTTGAGATACAGGAATATTTTTAAAGCTTCTTTTAGGGTATTTAAACGTTCTTGTCTTCTACCACATATTATTAATCTTATGCCTTGTTTGGCAAATTCTTGAGCAGTTGCTCTTCCAATTCCACTTGTTGCTCCTGTAATTAATGCTGTTTTTTCCATCAAAAATTTATTTTTCGTTTCCGTTGTAACGTAAATTTTAATTATTGGTTCTAAAAATACCAAACAAATAGCGATTACATCCTTTAAAAACGTAAATTTTTAACCAATTATTAACACCAAAGCCCAAAAAAAATTAACAATTTGCGTTTCATAATTTTCAATAATATATTCGAGCTTTAAAATTTATAAAAACATGGAAGAAACAGGTGCAATTGATATAAAATCGATTAACGAAAAAATTGAAAAGGAGAGTGCTTTTGTCGATTTGCTTACTTACGAAATGAATAAAGTAATTGTAGGCCAAACACACATGATCGAGCGTTTATTAATTGGTCTTTTAGGTCAAGGACATATTTTACTTGAAGGTGTTCCTGGTTTGGCAAAAACATTGGCTATTAATACATTATCTAAAGCGGTAGATGGTAGTTTTAGTCGTATTCAATTTACTCCAGATTTATTGCCAGCAGATGTTACAGGAACTTTAATTTATAATATGAAGGAAAATGACTTCACTATAAAAAAAGGACCAATATTCGCAAATTTTGTATTAGCAGATGAGATAAACAGAGCGCCAGCAAAAGTACAATCTGCCTTACTAGAAGCAATGCAAGAAAAGCAAGTAACTATTGGAGATGAAACGTTTGTTTTAGATAAGCCTTTTTTAGTTATGGCAACTATGAATCCTGTAGAACAAGAAGGTACGTACCCATTACCAGAAGCACAAGTAGATAGATTTATGCTAAAAACAGTGATTGATTATCCTAAAAAAGATGAGGAGCAATTAATTATGAGAGCTAACTTAAAAGGCTCGTGGGATAAAGTGAATCCTGTGGTTTCGGTAGCGCAAATTTTAAAAGCACAAGAAGTCGTACGTGAAGTGTATATGGACGATAAAATAGAAAAATATATTTTAGATATTATTTTTGCAACCCGTTATCCAGAACAATATAAATTAGCAGATTTAAAACCATTAATCTCTTTTGGTGCCTCGCCTCGTGGAAGTATAAACTTGGCAACTGCCGCAAAATGTTATGCTTTTATTAGACGTCGTGGTTATGTAATACCAGAAGATGTTCGCGCTGTAGTTCACGATGTTTTAAGACATAGAATTGGTATTACTTACGAAGCTGAAGCCGAAAATATAACCAGCGAAGACATTATTAATAAGATTGTAAATGTTGTTGAGGTGCCTTAAATAAGTTTGCAGCAATCAGTCTTAAGTAAGCAGTAGCTTACTCAAATTTTAACTGATTTTTGACTGCTAACTGAAGACCGCACAAGGCATACTATAAGAAATGGATACTAAAGAACTTTTAAAAAAAGTACGTAAAATCGAGATTAAGACAAGGCGTTTGTCTGATCATATTTTTGGAGGCGAATACCATTCGACTTTCAAAGGTCGCGGTATGACTTTTTCTGAAGTTAGACAGTATCAATACGGAGACGATGTAAGAAATATAGATTGGAACGTAACCGCAAGAACAAGCGCGCCACACGTAAAAGTTTTTGAGGAAGAACGTGAGCTAACCATGTTGTTAATGGTTGATATTTCGGGTTCAGAGTTGTTTGGTACAGACCAACAATTTAAAAATGAAATTGTAACAGAAATTGCTGCAACGCTTGCTTTTTCTGCAACACAGAATAACGACAAAATAGGTCTCATTTTATTTAGCGACGAAATAGAATTATACATTCCTCCTAAAAAAGGACGCTCACACGTTTTGCGCATCATTCGCGAACTTATAGAATTTAAACCTAAAAGTAAAGGTACAAACGTAGCCGAAGCTTTAAAATTCATGCGAAACGTAATGAAGAAAAAAGCTATAGTTTTTGTGTTGAGCGATTTTATAGCAGACGATTACAAACAAACACTTAAAATTGCTGCAGGTAAACATGATATTACCGGAATTCGCGTGTACGATAAAAGCGAAGAAGCAATACCAAATTTAGGAATTGTACAAATGCAAGATGGAGAATCTGGAGAAATGATGTTAGTAAACACTTCATCTAAAAAAGTGAGACAAAATTACAGCAAATTTCACAACGAAAAAGTTGAATATTATAAAGATAGCTTCGCTAAATCTGGAGCTGGAACCATAGATTGCCGTGTAGATGAAAGCTATGTAAAAAAATTATTAGGTTATTTTAAAAGAAGATAATATTGCCAAAATTGAAACACTGAGCTTGTCTAAGTGCTAATGAAAAAATGAATAAAATAAAACTAAAATATAATACTAAAACCTATAGATCTTCAGTCTTCCGTCTAAAGTCTTCTGTCTTTTTATCTATTGTTTTTACTCTTTTCTCTATCTTCTCTTTCAGCCAAGTTAAAGCAACTATAGACTCTACTTCAATTAAAATTGGCGCACAAGTAACCTATAAAATTGAAGTCGATACAGATACAACATCTTTAGTTATTTTTCCAGAAGGTCAAACCTTTTCTCCTATGGAAATGATTGAATCTTACACTATAGATACTATAAAAAACAACGATCGTTATAACCTTATTAAAAAATACGGATTAACACAATTCGATTCTGGAAAATATACCATACCAAAACAAAAAATTGTAATTGGTTTAAAAGAATTTTATACAGATTCTCTAAAAGTTGAAATAAGAGAAATTGTTGTAGATACTACAAAACAAGGTTTATACGATATCAAACCCATTATTGAAGTCGATAAAAGTATTGGTAATTGGTGGAAATATGTATTATTAATTTTATTAGCGATTACCTTAATTGGCTTCCTTTTATGGTGGTTTATTTGGCGCGTAAAACCACTAACTAAAGAAGAAGAAATAGCATTACTGCCACCTTACGATCGTGCCAAGTTAGCTTTGAAGCAGTTAGATGAGAGCAGCTACCTTCAAAATGAAAATTTAAAAGGTTATTATTCTGATTTGACCTTTATTATTAGAAAATATTTAGACGAAAAAGTCTACGACCGTGCCTTAGAAAGTACAACAGACGAATTGGTTTCTAGACTAAATTTACTAAAAGATGGCAATCAAATAGAATTAAGTAAAGACGATATTAGAAACATTGAAACCATTTTAAAACGTGCAGATTTAGTAAAGTTTGCAAAAGGTACTCCAGATGTTGCTTTAGCTGCAATAGATAGAAATACTGTAGATTTGGAAATCGATCACGTTAAAGAAGCTCTACCAGAGCCAACAGAAGAAGAAAAACTTTTAGACAAGCAATATAAAGAAAACCAAGAACGAAGAAACAAAACCAAAAAAATTCTTTTAACTATTGGTATTATTGTTTTTTTACTAATTGGCACTTTAGCTGGATTAGGTTACAAATATGGTTTTAGTTACGTAAAAGACACTATTTTAGGTCACGAAAGTAAAGAGCTGTTGGAAGGAGATTGGGTTACTAGTGCGTATGGTTTTCCTCCAATAACAATAACAACACCTAAGGTTTTAAAACGCATCGAGATTCCTATTGCAGAAGGTCAAGAAAACCAACCAAAATCTAGTAGTTTTTCTTATGGAACTATGTTAGACGTTTTTAATGTTACAGTAAATACAATACAGTTTCAAAAACAAACAAAGCAGGCAGAAACGCAAGACCAAGCTAATACACCCGAAGTAGACTTAGCTGCAATTTCCGAAAAAGCATTGCAGAGTATGGAAGCCCAAGGCGCAAAAAATATTGTCGCTTTAAAAGATAAATTTACAACTCCAAATGGAGCAGAAGGTTTAAAATCTTATGGAACCATGAATATTCCAACTGCTGTTGGAAGTGATAAATTAAAAGAAGCTAGATTTAGTTTTGTGTTATTTACAGCAGAAAATGTCTTACAGCAAGTGGTTATTATTTATCCAGAAGAAGATACTTATGCAGACGATATAGTGGAACGTATTTTAAACTCAATAGAACTAAATCCAAAAACTGAATAATGTTTGAAGGCATAGAATTTTTAAACAAAGGATTTTTCTGGTTGCTATTATTGCTACCACTAGCCTTACTATGGTATTATTTTAAGAACAAACAACAAACAGCAGCACTTAAAATATCGAGTTTAAAAGGGTTTAAGCTTACAAATTCTTGGTTGCCAAAATTAAAACATTTGCTTTTTGCATTAAGATTAATTGCCTTAACATCTTTAATTATAGCAATGGCTAGACCAAGAACGGTTGATGTGTCTACAAAAACAAAAACCACACGAGGCATAGACATAGTAATGGCAATAGATGTGTCGGCAAGTATGTTGGCAAAAGATTTAAAACCAAACAGACTTGATGCATTAAAAAAAGTTGCAGCAGAATTTATAAAAGGAAGACCAAACGATCGTATTGGTATTGTAGAATACGCTGGAGAAAGCTACACAAAAACACCAATTACAAGCGATAAAAGTATTGTTTTACGTTCGCTTAACGATATTAGATACAATACAATTATAGAAGGAGGCACAGCCATTGGAATGGGCTTAGCAACGTCTGTAAACCGCTTAAAAGATAGCAAAGCAAAAAGTAAAGTTATTATTTTACTTACAGATGGTGTAAATAATGGAGGCGCTATAAACCCAAAAATTGCAAGTGAACTGGCTCTAGAATTTGGTATTAAAACATACACAATTGGCTTAGGTACAAACGGCATGGCTTTATCCCCAATAGCAATTAAACAAAATGGGCAATTTCAATATGGAAGAGTTAAAGTTGAAATAGATGAAGCCTTATTAAAAGAAATAGCAGAATTAACAGGCGGGAAATATTTTAGAGCAACAAACAATAAAAAACTAGTTGAAATATACGAGGAAATTAATAAGCTTGAAAAAACAGATGTCGAAGAATTTAAATTTTATAATTACGAAGAAAAATTTAGATGGTTTGTTTGGGTTGCAGGCATTTTATTGCTGTTTGAGTTACTATTAAGAATTACTGTTTTTAGGAGTTTTATATAGTATTTTTTCGTTTTCGAGAAGGCGAAAATGTTAAAAAGGTAATAAGAATTGAAAAGAGGAATCATTATACAAGGCAGTTCTAGAAGTGATGGTGACACTAACAAAATAGTATCTGTTTTAAAAGCTGAAACTAATTTTGATGTTGTGGATCTTAACCAGAAAAATATTGGTCATTTTGATTATGAGTTTAAAAACAGAGATGATGATTTTATTGAATTATTTAAGAATATAGTAACAAATTATAAAACCATAATTTTTGTAACACCAATTTATTGGTATACTATGAGCGGTTTAATGAAAGTGTTTTTTGATCGTATTTCGGATTTTCTAACATTAGAAAAAGATTATGGACGACAGTTAAGAGGAATGAAAATGGCAAGTGTAAGTTCTAGTAATGATAATCAATTTTATAAAGGTTTCGAAATGCCTTTTAAAAATTCAGCAGATTATTTAGGAATGGCTTATAAAGGACATTTACATACTTGGGTAGAAAATGAAATAGTATCTAAAGAAGTAAAAAATAATATTAATACGTTTGTTGTAAAACAACTAAATAAAAGCACAAATAAATAGTAAATGCAATTAGAAGAGAAAATATGGTTTTGGACATTGCTAATTATTCCAATAATATTGGTGCTTTTTTTAGTGCTTCAAATTTGGAAACGCAAAAAGCAGAACAAGTTTGCTAATCAAGCTATTTTAAAACGATTAAGCCCTAATAAATCGGTATTTAAATCTGTACTTAAAATTGTGGTGTTATGTCTAGCTTTTGCCAGTTTAACAATGGCTTTGGTGAACCCAAAAATTGGTTCAAAGTTAGAAACTATAAAACGAGAAGGCGTAGATATTGTGTTTGCAGTAGATGTTTCTAAAAGCATGCTTGCCGAAGATATTGCACCAAACAGACTTGATAAATCGAAACAATTAGTTACTCAAATTATAAATAATCTGGCTAGTGATCGCGTTGGAATTATAGCCTATGCTGGCAAAGCATTTCCACAATTACCAATTACTACAGACTATGGTTCTGCAAAAATGTTTCTTAACAACATGAATACAGATATGATGTCTTCGCAAGGAACAGCAATTAACGAAGCCATAGAATTAGCAAAAATGTATTATGACGACGACCAGCAAACCAATCGTGTTTTAGTAATAATTTCTGATGGTGAAGACCACAGCGAAGCAGCAGCAAGAGTTGCCGAAGAAGCTGCAGAAGCCGGTATTAGAATTTTTACAATTGGTGTTGGCGATTTAAAAGGAGGACCAATACCTATTAAAAGAAATGGTGTTATTTTAAATTATAAAAAAGACAGACAAGGCGAAACCGTTATTACAAAATTAAACGAAGACACACTAAAAGATATAGCAAATGAAGCAAACGGCGTCTATATAAATGGAAATAATACAGGAGAAGTAGTTAAAGAAATAAGAGATATTTTAAATAAAATGGATAAAACCGAATTCGAGTCTAAGCAATTTGCAGCTTACGAATCGCAATTTCAATGGTTTTTAGGTTTTGGAATATTACTTTTATTTCTCGATATTTTCTTATTAGAGCGCAAAACGGCTTGGTTAAAAAGGTTGAATTTATTTAACGAAAATTTTTAATTACTTAGTGTTAATTTATGTGTAGTCGAAACCTACTAATTTTTTATAGAATCCTTAACACTAGTCAATTCAAAGCTTTCATATATTTAAACGTTTAAAATTAATAATGAAAAACATAATAACCTACATATTAATATTCAGTATTAGTTTCACTTTTGCACAAGAGGAAACGGAAAAGGAGCTTAAAAAAATAAATATTCAAACTAACAATTTAATTAGTGATGCTAACGACTTGGCTAGTAGCGACGACTTTGTTTCAGCTGAAATGGAATACAGACGTGCTATTTCAAAAAAACCAACAAGTGTTGCAGGAACATACAATTTGGGTCATTCCTATTACAAAAAAGGAAATTTTGATGAAGCTTTATATCGCAATCAACAAGCAGCAAAACATGCCACAGATAAATTAGAAAAGCACAGAGCGTTTCATAATATTGGAAACATTTTAATGCAAGAAAAAAAATGTAGTGAAGCAGCGGAAGCTTTTAAAAATGCATTGAGAAATAATCCTTTAGACGAAGAAACACGTTATAATTATGCTTTAGCTAAAGAATGTGCAAAAAACGAAGAGCCACCTCAAGAAGAAGACGATAAAGATAAAGATAAAGATAAAAAGGAAAACGAAGACGAAAAGGAGAAAGATAAAAAGGAAGAGGAAGACGAAAGCGACAAGGAAGAAGACAATAAAGATAAAGGAGAAGACGATAAAAAAGAAGGCGACGATAACGAAGATGAAGGAAAGCCAGATAAAGAAAAAGATAAAGATGGTAAAGGAGATGACCAGAAAAAGGAGCAGCCAAAACCACAACAACAGCCTGGAAAATTATCACCACAGCAAATAAAAAACTTACTAGAAGCAATGGATAATCAAGAGCAGAAAGTACAAGAAAAAATGAATGCCGAAAAAGCAAAAGGAGCTAAAATTAAAACTGAGAAAGATTGGTAGTATGTATAATTAGTTTACAGTTGCAGTAAACAGCACTTTTACATATTAAAAACAATAAATTATCTTCTTTTTAAAGAGAGATGTCCGCAGAACAGAGTGGTTATAAAGATGAAACTAACAAAACAAATAACAATTTTACTTATTATACTTTTTTCAAGTATAGCAGGAGCACAAGTGCAATTTAAGACCAAAGTAAGCAAAAAAACCCTAGGTTTAAACGAGCGTTTACGTGTGGATTTCTCTATGAATAAGGATGGAGATAATTTTAATCCACCAGATTTCGACGGATTTAGTGTGGTTGGTGGTCCAAACCAATCGGTTAGTAATTCTTGGATTAATGGAAAGCGTTCTTTCGAGAAAACATATAGTTATTTTTTGTCACCAAAACGTATGGGAAGCCTAATGCTCGAGTCTGCAAGTATAGAAATAAATAGAGAAACCTATAAAACAGATGCCATTGTAATTAAAGTTACCAAAGAAATTGAAAAACCAAAAGACCCTAATAACATTATTGCTAGCGATAATATTCATTTAGTAGCAGAAGTTTCTAAAACAAATCCCTATTTAAACGAAGCGATTACTATAGTTTATAAATTATATGTTGCACAAGGAACAGGAGTAAGCAATTGGAGAGAAACAGATGATCCAGAATACGACGATTTTTGGAGTCAAAGTATAAACCCCAGAGGATTAAAAATCGAAAAAGGAAAATACAAAGGAGAAGACTACCAATATGTAGTGCTACGAAGAACAGTTTTATATCCACAAAAATCTGGTAAATTAATAATTGAACCCTTGAAACTCGATATAGTTGCAGACATACCTACAAGAAGACGTGATATTTTTGGACAACGCTTAATGAGTAAAGTTAACGTGCCTGTTTCAGCTGGAAGACGCACCATTAATGTTAAGGCTTTACCAGAAGAAGGAAAACCATTAGATTTTTCTGGAGCTGTTGGAGACTTTAAGTTTAATTTAAGCACATCCAAAAGTAAGCTTAATGCCAACGAATCTATGCAAGCAAAAGTATCGGTTTCTGGAAAAGGCAACCTAAAACTATTAACATTGCCTAAACTAACATTACCTAATTCTCTAGAGGTTTACGAGCCAGAACATAGCGAAAATGTTCGCACTAATTTAAGTGGTATGCAAGGTGAGGTTTCAGACAGTTATACCATTGTACCACAATACAAAGGCAAATATCCAATACCAACAATATCTTTTTCTTATTTCGATTTAAGAACAGAAACCTATAAACGTATTTCATCAAACGAAACAATTATTAATGTTTTAGAAGGGCCTGTTTATGGCGCCTCAGATAATAGTTTAACAGCAGAAGGATCGGGAACACAAAATGTCGTTTTAGACAACGATCAGTTTGCGTTTATAAAAACAAAGCCTAATTTTATTTCAAAAAAGAAATCATCATTTTTTAAATCTAAAGCATTTTGGGCAAGTTTACTAACACCTTTATTAGCCATTCCTCTGGCAATTGTTTTTAGAAAGAAAAGAGAACAACGCGCAGGAGATATTGAAGGTAACCGATTAAGAAAAGCAGATCGATTAGCTAAAAAATATTTAAGTGAAGCAAAAAAGTCCTTAGGGCAAAAAGATGCATTTTATGTAGCTCTTGAAAAGGCATTGCATAATTATTTAAAAGCAAAATTAAATATAGAAACTAGCGATTTAAGTAAAGATAAAATTAAAAAATTATTACTAGAGCGTAATGTAGAAAATACAGTTGTAGTAGATTTTAAAAGTATTCTTAAAAATTGTGAATTAGCAAGATATACACCAATTACAACGGTTACTATGCAGCAAGATTACGAAAAATCTGCTAGCACAATAAGTTTAATAGATAAACAAATAAGATAAAAATAATTCTCCTTTTAAGGAAAGTTGGATTTTAAATTTTAAATTGAAATTAGGAAAGGTTAAAAAGAAATTTCTGTTTTCACGTAAAAGAAACATGAAAAACGCACTTTATATAATATTAATATTCTTTGGAAGCATATCTGCTCAAAACGAAAAAATTTTCGATCAAGCAAATACGCTATACAATGAAGGTAAATTTTCTGATGCTTTAAGTAGGTATGATGTTATTTTAAATTCAGGTGAGCATTCTGCAGAGTTATATTATAATATTGCGAATGCACACTATAAATTAAACAACATAGCACCTTCTATCTATTATTACGAGAAAGCATTAGCTTTAAAACCAAAAGATAAAGACATACAAAACAATTTAGCTTTCGCTAATAATATGCGTATTGATGCTATAGATAATTTACCAGAAGTTGGTTTATCTAAATTTATAAAAAAAGTAACTAATATCCAGTCCTTTAATGGTTGGGCAAAATTAGCTGTAATTTTAGTAATTGTATTTGTAGTTTTATATTTAGTATATTATTTCTCTTTTGGAACTCAAAAAAAACGAATTTTTTTTGTAAGCAGTATACTTTCAATAGTATTAGCATTTATTGTTTTAACCATTACATTTTACAGCTATAGTTTAGATAAAAAAAATAATCCTGCTATTGTGTTTGCTCAAGAAACGCAAGTAAAAAGTGAACCAAATTTAAGAAGCGACGAGGCTTTTGTGCTCCATGAAGGTACTAAAGTACAAGTTTTAGATAGTGTTAATAATTGGAATGAAATCATGTTAAGTAATGGTAAAACAGGATGGATTTCAAAAAGTGACATTAAATTGTTAAATACTTTTTAGGTGTTACTTAACAGAATATTATTTTTCATAACTATATATTTGTTTTTCATTACTATAAAAATGTCAAGAAAGAGTTTGCCTATTTTGTTTACAATAATATTTATAACCTTCATGGTTGTACCTTGTGTATTTGTTTTTATTGATGATACGGTTGACATGTCAATTTTAATAAGTGTTTCAGAAGAAGAAGAGCAAGGTGAAAACAAAAATAAAAGCAAAAAAATAAAAGCTTTGTCTAGAGATAATATTGTAGATTCAATTTTTTTTTCAGCTTTTAAAAATATAGAATACACTAATTGTATTTATAAAAAGTACACTAAACCAAATCTTAATATAATTTCTCCACCACCCGAGTTTATTTAATATTGTTTAGCTTAGTAGACTTTAGTCTAAATCAAAAATTATTAAAAATCAACTATTGTAAACCTATTCAATAGTATAAATCATTTTATATATGTTTAAAACTTTAAAAAACGACTTACCAGCTAGTATAGTTGTATTTTTTGTCGCACTCCCTTTATGTTTAGGTATAGCATTAGCGAGTGGAGCACCTTTATTCTCTGGACTAATTGCAGGAATTATAGGGGGTGTTATAGTTGGAGCTTTAAGTGGTTCTAAAATTGGTGTAAGTGGACCAGCAGCGGGTTTAGCAGCTATTGTATTAGTTGCAATTGGCAGTTTAGGTGGTTATCAAAATTTTCTTGTAGCTGTAGTACTTGCAGGAATTATTCAATTAATTTTTGGAGTCTTAAAATTAGGAATTATTGGTTATTATTTTCCATCATCTGTAATTAAAGGTATGCTAACAGGTATTGGTATTATAATTATTTTAAAACAAATACCACACTTTTTTGGCTACGACTCGGAGCCTGAAGGTGCGGATAGCTTTATAGAAGCATCTGGAGAAAACACCTTTTCTGCTATTTTAAACATCGTAGATAATGTAACTGTTGGCCCAATGGTTATTGGTATTATTGGCTTGGCTATTCTTATATTGTGGGATCAAGTACTATCAAAAAAAGGAAAGATTTTTAAAATCATTCAAGGCCCATTAGTGGCTGTTATTATTGGTATTATATTTTTCGTTGTTACCCAAGGAAATTCAACATTAGGAATAGATACTACGCATTTAGTAAGTGTTCCTATTCCTGATAATATCAATTCATTTATTGGTCAATTTAGCTTCCCAAATTTTGGCGCTATTAGTAATAAAGATGTTTGGGTTGTGGCATTTACAATTGCACTGGTTGCGAGTTTAGAAACACTTTTATGTGTAGAAGCTACAGATAAGTTAGATCCACATAAAAATGTAACACCAACTAACAGAGAGTTATTTGCTCAAGGAACTGGAAATATTATTTCTGGATTAATTGGGGGATTGCCAATTACACAGGTTATTGTGCGTAGTTCTGCGAATATACAATCTGGCGGGCGCAGTAAAATGTCTGCTATAATGCATGGTTTTTTGTTACTAATTTCTGTTATTTTAATACCTAGACTATTAAACATGATTCCACTATCTGTTTTAGCGGCGATTCTATTAATTGTAGGTTATAAATTAGCAAAACCAAGATTATTTAAAACAATGTACAATCTTGGATGGAAGCAGTTTATTCCTTTTGTAGTTACAGTTTTAGGTATTGTATTTATAGATTTACTTTGGGGAATTGGATTAGGTTTAGCAGTTGGTATTATTGTAATACTAATTAAAAGTTTCCAAAATTCTCATTTTTTACACAAAGAAGGTGAAGATATAGATGATGGAAAAATAAAAATGACTTTTGCCGAAGAAGTAACATTTTTTAATAAAGCCTCTATATTAAGAGAATTAGATAAATTACCAAAAAATTCTTACTTAGAATTAGACGTAAGAAAAACTAGGTATTTAGATAATGATATTATTGAAATATTAGAAGACTTTGCCTTTAAAGCTAAAGAAAGAAATATAGATATTAAATTAATTTCTGAACGTGGCATAGTAGAAAATCCAGACAGTTTTATTGAATTTTTCAAACTAAGACCAAAAGAGCACCTAAAAGTTAAATTATAAATACAAAGTATTAGTGCTTTCAGGATTTACAGCAAAAACTAAAATAGTAATAAATATTTTGCGTGCTTTGCTATTTTAAATGGTTGTTTAGAAATTTAATATAAACTATTTGATGGTGAAATTTATAAAAGCAGCAACACTATTTTTTTTACTTTTATGTTTTTTTACGCCAAAAACCATTGTCGCACAAGACAGCAGCTTGGGTAATTGGCTCATTTACATTGGTAATAAAAATTTAAAAAAAGGTTGGAATTTCCACAACGAAGTACAATATAGAAACTACGATGCAGTTAGCGATCTAGAACAATTATTATTAAGAACTGGAATAGGCTATAATTTAACCAAAAACAATAATAACATATTGCTCGGTTATGGTTATATTCTATCTGAAAACTACGTTGGTAATATAGACGAAAAATTTACGGTAAGCGAGCATCGTATTTTTCAACAATTTACCTCAAAGCAAAAGGTTGGTAAAGTTGGGTTAAGCCATCGTTACCGTTTCGAGCAGCGTTTTGTTAAAAGTGATTTTAAAATGCGTTTCAGGTATTTTTTAGGAATAAAAATACCGCTTCAGTATAACGAAAATGATAGAAATCCTTTATATCTTTCTGCTTATAACGAGATTTTTTTAAATACAAAATCATCTATTTTCGATAGAAATCGTTTGTATGGTGGTTTAGGCTATACGTTTTCCTCAGTATTAAGAATGGAATTGGGTTATATGAATCAGTTTTTTGAAAGCTCTAGAAGAGATCAAATTAACGTAATAGCTTTTGTTAGTTTCTAATTATCCGATTATTATTATAATATTAAAAATAAAAAATAGATTTTAAGTCAAAAATTAAATTATGAAGCATTTATTTTTAAATATTAAGGGCGACATTTTTGGAGGTATTACAGCAGGAATAGTTGCATTACCACTAGCTTTGGCTTTTGGTGTTTCCTCAGGTTTAGGACCAAGTGCAGGCTTATATGGCGCCATATTTTTAAGTTTTTTCGCGGCATTATTTGGTGGTACAAACACCCAAATTTCTGGTCCAACGGCACCAATGACAGCTGTTAGTATGGTAGTTATAGCCTCAATAATAGCGGTTAACAACGGTAATGTAGAAAAAGCTTTACCAGCAATACTAACAGTATTTATAATGGCTGGACTTATACAAGTAGGTTTAGGGATTTTAGGCTTGGGTAAGTATATTAAATTTATACCTTATCCAGTAGTTTCTGGTTTTATGACTGCCATAGGTTTAATGATTTTAATCACTCAAATTTTACCAGCTATAGGTTACACCCCTAAAAATGATGCAGACTATGTAAACAATTTTAAGCCTAAAGCGCAAGAAATTATTTTACAAAAAATTTTAAAGGAAGAATCTGGAGAAGGCATATTGGTTTTAGAAAATTTTAAAGAAACTGTAAAACGTTCAGACTTAATAACCACAGATGATATTTTTTTAGAATCTCAAACATTGGCAGCCTCAAATGCATCTGGTGTTTTAGGAACTTTAAAAATACTACCAAGAGCAATATCTCATATAAATTTACTAGAGTTACTATTAGCAATGTCGACCATAATAATTGTTTATGGTTTTAAAAAAATAACAACAGCGATCCCTAGTGCATTAGTTGCCTTAATTGTTGTTTCTGGTGTTGCCTTTGGTTTTGGTTTGGATTATAAACCAATTCAAGCTATTTCAGGCAATATCCCCATGCCTAACTTAGGCATCTTTACAGAATTTAGTCTTAGCTCAATTACTCCATATATTTTTACAGCATTAACTTTAGCACTTTTAGGTGCTATAGACTCTTTATTAACTAGTGTTGTGGCAGATAACATGACTAAAACAAAGCACAATCCAAACAAAGAGCTTATTGGTCAAGGAATAGGAAATAGTATTGGTGGTATATTTGGAGGATTACCTGGTGCTGGTGCTACCATAAGAACTGTTATAAACATAAAATCTGGAGGAACAACAAAACTATCTGGAATGATAACTGGTATTGTATTATTAGTTATTTTATTACTTTTAGGAGATATTGCCTCTAAAATCCCAGCAGCAGTTTTAGCAGGTATATTAATTACAGTTGGAATTGGCGTTATGGATTATAAAGGCTTAAAAGCCATCCCTCATTTACCTAAAGACATTAAAGTTGGTCCATTAAAGTTGAGTTCGGAAGTTTTAATTATGATTGTCGTTATGTTACTCTCTACGTTTTGGAACTTGGTATATGCAGTTGGTATTGGATTAGTTATTGCTTCTTTACTGTTTATGAAAAAAATGGGTGATTTAACCACAAAACGTAGCGATGTAAAACCTTTAAAAGAAGAAGCTTGGAAAGACGAAATTAATTTTCCAGATAACCTAAAGGAGGAAGTATTTATTAAACACATTAAGGGCCCATTATTTTTTGGATCTACAAGTGAGTTTCAGCAATTATCTAAACAAATTCCTGAGACAGCAAAAACAGTAGTTATTCGTCTTGGGCGTATGGATTATATAGACCAGTCTGGATTGTATGCTATGGAAGACATTCTTTTAGATTTAAAGCGTCGTAAAATAAATATACTGTTCGTAGACATCCAAGCGCAGCCAAGACTTATGATGGAGCGTATTGATATCATTCCAGATTTAATAGCAGAAGAAGAGGTATTTAAAGATTTTAAATCCTGTTTGCAGTGGGTTAAAAATAATGTAAAAAACGAATATTAAAATAATGTTTAACAAACTTCAGAATACTTAAATTTTTAATTCTGAAATAAATTTAGGAAATATGAAAAACAGAGCAATAACAAAACAAGTACAACATAAAATGACACCAAAGAGTGTGTTACAAGATCTATTAGATGGAAACCAAAGGTTTGTAAACGGAAAATCTCAAACTGTAGATAACAAAGCTTTAATATCTCAAGTTACCGGAGGACAGTTTCCTAAAGCAGTTATACTATCTTGTATAGATTCTAGAGTACCAGTAGAAACAGTTTTAGATCAAGCCATTGGAGATATTTTTGTCTCTCGTGTAGCAGGAAATTTTGAAAACACAGACATTTTAGGAAGCTTAGAATACTCTTGCAAAGTAGCAGGAAGTAAGTTAGTTTTGGTAATGGGTCATGAAGCTTGTGGAGCAGTAAAAGCAGCTTGCGATGGTGTAAAATTAGGCAACATAACACATTTGCTTAGTAATATTCTTCCAGCAGTACATAAAAGCGCAAAAGAAGTTGAAGGAGACGCAAACTCTTCTAATAAAGCATTTGTTGCTAAAACTGTAGAAAATAATGTGCAATTAACAATCAAACGTATTCGTGAAAAAAGTCCAATTTTAAAAGAAATGGAAGATAACGGAGAGATATTTATTGTTGGAAGTGTATATAGCTTACAAACAGGTAAAGTAGAAATGCTTTAAAAACTTATTACTATAGTTTAACCTGCTAAATTTTTTAAATTTTTCAGGTTTTTTTATGCTTCATTTTTAGTATCTTGATCTAATGCGCTATTCTCATCAGCTTTAATAATATTAGGAAATATTAAGGGAGCAATAGATTTTACGGGTTTGTAAAGTATAGAATCTTCAATATCTGCTTCGTTTACAAAAGTTATTGCGTTATTCATTTTATTAAAAACAATCAATAACACACTTAATATCAATCCTATTTTTAAAGCACCAAAAACACCACCTAGTAATTTATTTAAAATTCCTAAAGATGCAAAATCTGCGAGTTTGGTAAACGCTTTTCCTGCTAAGGATATAATTATAATTATTAATACAAATGTAATGGCGAACGCTGTTATATTAATGGTTTTCTCGTTCCATTCTGTTCTACTTTGAAGAAATTCTGCCATAAAATAGCTAAAGTGAATGGCACCATAAACTCCAGCAACCAAAGCAACTAGGGAGGCAACTTCAACAAAAAGTCCTTTCATAAAACCACGAACAAGCCCAAATAGCAACAAAGCACCCAAAACAATATCAATAACAACCATAATAATAGATTTTAGACAAATATAAATTAACTTTGCGACTTTCAAACATTATACTTTTAACGAACATATGTCAAGAGATCAAGAATTAAAAGAACGCTGGGCGTTGGTAGTTAGCAAACTATCTAACCAATTTGCAGATGGAGATAAGCTTGATTTAGATGCTATTATTTACCTCATTGGTATTCAAGAATTAGGGCAATTAGACCGCCTATTTAAAAAAGACCATAAGCTCGATTTAATGCATATAGCTATTTGTAAATTATTAGTACCATATGGCTATTACGAATTAGAATTTGTTGATAACGAAGGCTGGCCACATTATGCTATTAAAGAACAATTACCCACTTTAAAAGCAGGAGAACAAAGTGTTTTAATGAAAGAAGCTATTGTGAATTACTTTTTAGAAACAGAGTATATATCTTAGATTTTAGAACCTGAATAAGCATTTAATCATGAAGTTCTATAAATATTTAACACAAATAGTGTTAAGTTTATAGCCAACAAAAAACAAAAAACAAAAAAAATGAAAAAATTACTATTATTAAGTCTTGTCGCTTTAACTTTAATGGCTTGTCCTCCAGATGACGATACTCCACCACCAGCAAATGAAACATCAATTATTGGCACTTGGAAATATCTAGAATCTTTTGAAAATGGTGTTCGAGATGAAAATGATTTATGCGATACTGAAGAAACATTAATTTATACTGAAAACGGAGATTTTTCTTTAATGGCTTATGATGATGAGTCCACAGCTGGAACTTGTGAATTAGTATTTTCTGCAAATGGAACTTGGACTAATGCAGGCAATACTTTAAGTATGACAGTTAATGGTGAAACTGAAATATGGGAGATAACTTTTAATGGTGATACTTTTTCTTATGAAGAAACAGATACAGAAGATGGAGAAACTATAGTTTATAAGGATGTATTTATAAAACAGTAATTACTAGCCAAAGCAAACAATTAAACTTCTTTTTATAATTAAAAGGAGTTTTTTTATGCCTAAAAAAGAGTAAATTTGTTTACTTATTAAGGTATTATGATAGATAAGATAAAAGAACTCATTGCGGAAGCAGAAAGCTTTAAAGCACAATCTAAAGAAGAGGTTGAAGCTTTTAGAATAAAATATTTAGGCAAAAAAGGTTTGCTTAACGATTATTTTGCAGAGTTTAAAAATGTAGCAAACGAGCATAAAAAAGAGTTTGGTCAAGTTATTAATGAGTTAAAAAATACAGCTCAAGATAAAGTAAATGCTTTAAAACAAGAGTTGGATAATAGTAGTGACGATAATTCTGGAAATCTAGATTTATCACGTCCTGGAGAACCAATTTCTATTGGCGCAAGACACCCAATTTCTGTTGTAAAAAACAATATTATAAACATTTTCTCTCGCATAGGGTTTAATGTAAGTGAAGGTCCAGAAATAGAAGACGATTGGCATAATTTTACTGCCTTAAACTTGCCAGAATACCATCCAGCAAGAGACATGCAAGACACCTTTTTTATACAAACAAATCCAGATATATTATTGCGTACCCATACAAGTTCTGTACAAGTACGTTATATGGAAAACAATAAACCACCTATTCGAACTATTTCTCCAGGTCGCGTGTATAGAAATGAAGCTATATCCGCAAGATCGCATTGTTTTTTTCATCAATTAGAAGGATTGTACATTGATAAAGATGTAAGCTTTGCAGATTTAAAACAAACATTACAATATTTTACTACAGAGCTATTTGGTAAGGCAAAAATTAGATTGCGGCCATCTTACTTTCCATTTACAGAACCAAGTGCTGAGGTAGATGTTTATTGGGGATTGGAGACTGAAACAGATTACAAAATTACCAAGGGAACAGGTTGGTTAGAAATTGGCGGTTGTGGTATGGTAGATCCTAATGTATTAACTAATTGTGGTATTGATGCAAACGAATACTCTGGCTTTGCTTTTGGCGTTGGTATAGACCGTATTGCGATGTTATTACACCAAATTAGTGATATTAGATTGTTGAGTGAGAACGATGTTAGGTTTTTAGAGCAGTTTAAGAGTGCTTTATAAATTAGTTTTGGTATTCCCAGCTTACTTATAAGAGTACTGTTTATAGCTTTTGTTATTTCAACCAAAGTGGAGCAATCTCGTTTAATATATTAGAAAATGCTTTTAAGTATTCTGTTATTTCGAGCTTGCCGAGAAATCTTATACAACTCAAACATTAAGTCAAAATTATTGCTGCACATAATTATTGGTTTATGCTGGTATATGTAATAAAATACAACTAAATATTACAAATTTATTGATAGAATTTTATGTTTCTTAATCTAAAGTTCTTCTTATTTTGTAATAATTTTAGTTTCTGCAGAAATAAAAAGTAATTTTTTAAAATGAAAAAAGACATCTATATCCCAAATGTTGAAGGTGTTTACATTGCTATTGTAAACGAGTATAACCATATTTTTAAAACTCAAGATTGGAACGCATATATTATTAACGATAAAGATGTTGATTTGGAAATGGTTTTAATAGTTACAAGTGGTTATAATAAAAATAAAATAACGTCTATTTTTAGGAAAAAATTAGATTTATTACTAAAGAAAAGCTATGCAAAAATAGAGTTAATGCAAGAAGATTTATTTGCACTTAATAACCAGTTTAAAGTTACTTTTTTTGAAAACAATAAAATGTTTGATAAAACTTATACGTTTAGTAAAAATACTATTAATTTAAAAGCCTTGCAAAAGTTACCATTAATGGCGGCTCGTGGTATTTTAGTTAAGTAACCATTTTCTGTGACGATAATATTATATTATTATAGATAGAAATGTTTTTGGACAAAAAACTAAGTCTGGCTGGTAGATGCGTTAGCGATTGAACGGTATGTTTGAGCTCCTCGAAGAGAGCGAGTAGTGAAAGCGCGACCTTTAGGTAACGCCAAAAAAAATTAAGCCAATTGTATTTTCTCCTTTTTTAGGGTGGCTAGAGGAGGTTATTAATTCAACTTATCAGTTAGTTTTTTAAACACCTTTTTTGGATCTTTACCTTCATATAAAACAGCGTAAACCGCATTTATAATTGGTAATCTGGTTTTTTTACTATTGTTTTCGTTTATTAAAAATGCACTTTTTGTAGCATAATAACCTTCGGCAACCATACTCATTTCCATTTGTGCAGATTTTACTGTGTAACCTTTACCAATCATGTTGCCAAACATACGGTTTCTGGAAAAGACAGAGTAGCCCGTAACTAATAAATCGCCTAGATAAGCAGAGTTATTAATATTGCGTTTAATCTTATGCATTTTTTTTATAAAACGTTTCATTTCGCGAATAGCATTACTCATTAATACACTCTGGAAATTATCTCCATAACCTAAACCATGAGCTATTCCTGCAGCAATAGCATAGATGTTTTTAAGCATTACTGCGTATTCTGTACCAATAATATCGTCACTAATTTTAGTCTTTATATAAGCGCTAGATAAAGCGTTTGCAATGGCTTGCGCTTTTTTGGCATCAGTACATGAGATAGTTAAATAAGAAAGTCTCTCCAGTGCAACCTCTTCTGCGTGACATGGACCAGCAATTACTCCAATGTTCTCAAAAGGAACATTATAATTCTCATGAAAATGTTCTCCTAATAGTAAACCAGTTTGTGGTATAATACCCTTTACAGCGCTAACTACAATCTTATCTTTAAGGTCTAAATTGAGCTTTTTAAGTTCACCATCTATAAAAGCAGACGGGATTACAAATATTAAAACATCTGCATAAGCAACCATTTTGTTAATATCGTTACTTATGTTTAGTTTTTTTAAATTAAATTCTACCGAACTTAAATATGTAGGATTGTGTTGTTCTTTTAGTAAATGCGCTTTAGTATATACGCTACGCATGTACCAACCTACTTTTTTTTGGTTTTCACACAGCATCTTTACTATTGCAGTTGCCCAACTTCCAGATCCAAAAACAGCGTATTTTAATTCTTTACTCATAGCTATAACCAATTATAAAACGAAATTACGCAATTATTATCTTTTATTAAATAACTAGTAATTAGATGTATGTATTTTGCGGCATAGCTTTTTAAATTAGCCTAGTATCAATCTTTAAACGAAAAGGTTATGAAGATATTAAAAATACTTTCTGTATTTGCTCTAACGGTAACGCTGTTAACGTCTTGTAAAGAAGTTGTTTTAGAAGAATTATGTAAACAACGCAACACCAGCATTAACTATAAAAATTTTATAATTTTACTTATAGACTGTTTTGGGAGACTTTGTAAAGTAGTTTTTTTGAGTTTGAATGTATTTTAAGATAATAATAGGATTTATAAGTTGCATTTGTTTTAATTTTTATTCAACTTTACCATACTTAAATTATTAACTAATTATAAATAACACACAATTATGGGATTATTTTCATTTATTAAAAACGCAGGAGCTAAAATTTTTGGTATAGGTAAAACCGATGCTGAAGAAGCTGCTGAAGCAAATGCTGCAGAAGTAAAAGTAGAAGCCGCTGCTGCAAGAAAATTAGAAGAAACAATAAGAAATTTAGACTTAAAAGTGGAAGGACTTAGCGTACATATCGATGATGACGCTGCCACTATATCTGGTATGGCTCACGATCAAGCTACACGAGAAAAAGCAATATTGGTTGTAGGTAATAGTAATGGTATTGCTACTGTAGATGATAGGATGACTGTTGAGCATAAAGAGCCTGAAGCACAATTTCATACCGTAGTTAGTGGAGATACCTTAGGTAAAATTGCAAAGAAATTTTATGGTGATGCGATGAAGTATCCTGTAATTTTTGAAGCTAATAAGCCAATGCTTGAACACCCAGATAAAATCTATCCTGGTCAAGTTTTACGTATCCCTACTTTAGACTAGAAATTCGAAATTTATAAAATAAAAAAGCCAACTCGAGAGAGTTGGCTTTTTTTGCTATTAATAAAAATAACAAATAATACCTAAAAATTATTTGTTATGGTACTGCTGTAATAATTAGTACCTATAATTAATTAAACAAAAAAATCGGGATAAAATGTAGATGTTTTGTGTAATTACTTATTAAAGATTTAGCAACAAATAATACTCGCAAAACTATTTTTAAAGATTTTGGTATCCCATCGAAAAATTGACATTTTGTTGATTTTTGCGTTAGGGTAAAAATCGTAATTTTTAGACCTCGTTGGGAATAAACTTCAAAAGTTGAAGTTTTAATTATAAAATTGATAGTTTTTTATCAATTATTTTTATAGAAATTCATCTCGTCTAAGTATTCCCAAACATGCTTTGGTAATAAAGGTTCTACGTTTTTGCCTTCTTTTATAGCTTTTCTAATCATAGTTGAAGAAATTTCTATAATTGGAGCTTCTACTTTATGTATTTTTTGATGTCCAGAAAATTGAGTGTTTACCGTGCCTTTAGATATTCTAGGATATACGTAGATGTTATGGTTTTTTAAGATAATTTCAAAGTTCTTCCATTTATGAAAGTTTTTTAAATTATCTTCTCCCATAATTAAGGAAAATTGATACTCTGGATGTTTTTCTTTTAAATAGGTAAGCGTATTGATAGTGTAATTTGGTTGCGGTAAGTTAAACTCAATATTACTTTCTTTTAGCTTATTATAATCTTTGGTAGCAAGAAATACCATTTCTAAACGCTGAGAGTTATCTAATAAAGTACTCTTTTTCTTAAATGGATTATGAGGTGTTACCACAAACCAAATCTGGTCTAAGTTACTATTCTCTACTAATTGATTGGCAATAATTAAATGTCCAACATGAATTGGATTAAAAGAACCAAAATAGAGACCAATATTCATTTTGTAAATGTTTTACTTTTTACTTTCTGTTATTAAAAAATGTCCAACAACATTTTCTGCTTCTTGTAAAGCTTTTTCTAAATTATCATTTTCAATAATAACGTTAAAAAGTGGAGCAGTTGCTAGTTCTGCACTAGCTTTAGCTATACGGATGTTAATTTTATCGTCACTCTCTGTTTTACGCTTTTTAAGCCTAATTTTCAACTCATCTATACTTGGTGGTTTTACAAATACAGATAAAGTTTGCTCTGGGAATTTTTTTTTAATGCGTAGTCCACCAGAAACATCAATATCGAAAATAACATTTTTACCTAAAGCCCAAAGTCGCTCTACTTCAGTTTTTAAAGTGCCATAGAAATTATCTCTGTAAACTTCTTCCCATTCTAGAAAATCGTCATTTTTTATATGTTGCTTAAATTCACTCACACTTAAAAAATAATAATCTTCTGCATGCACTTCTGTTTCTCGCTTTTCTCGAGAAGTTGCCGAAATTGAAAATGCAAGATTTAGTGCTTTTTGTTTTAACAAATGTTTAACAATAGTTGTTTTCCCAGAGCCAGAAGGTGCAGAGAATACTATTAATTTTCCTTTACTCATATTAAAGTACGTTCAATAATTGTTCCTTAATTTTTTCTAATTCATCCTTCATCTGGACTACTAATTGTTGCATGGGCGCATAATTACTTTTAGAGCCAATGGTGTTTATTTCTCGTCCCATTTCTTGACCAATAAAAGCTAATTTTTTACCATTAGAATCTTTGGAATTTAGTGTTTCAATAAAATACTCTAAATGGTTTTTTAAGCGCACTTTTTCTTCGGTAATATCAAATTTCTCAATGTAATAAATCAATTCCTGTTCAAAACGGTTTTCGTCGTGTTTTTCACGCAAGTCTTCAACACCCTTTTTAAGACGCTCGCGAACAGCTTCCACACGTTCTGGATCTATGGTAATTACTTTTTCTAATAAATTTTCTATGGTTGCCACTCTGTCTTTAAAGTCGGATTCGAGAATTTTACCTTCATTTAAGCGGTAATCTTTAATGTTACTAATAGCAACTTTAATTTCTGCTTCAATTTGTTTCCATTCGTTATTATCTATTTCTTCGCGCTCTGTATTTAAAGCATCTGGAAAACGAACGGCCATTTTTAATAACTCTAGCTCGTTACCATTAACTACATTTTTAAGTTGTTGGATGTATTGTTTTACAACTGGTGTATTAATTTTAGTCGAGGTATCTTCAGCAGTTGCTTCAACATAAATAGAGAAATCTATTTTACCACGATTTAATTCTTTAGCCATTAATTTACGGATATAAAGTTCTTTTTCTCTATAAATTAAAGGCATTCTAGCATTTAAATCTAGGTTTTTGCTATTAAGCGATTTTAGCTCAATTGTAATTTTTTTTGTTGGTAATTGTAAAACAGATTTACCATAACCTGTCATAGAATATATCATAAACTAACGTGTAAATTTGAGCAAAGATAATGAAAACAGAATCCTTAGAAAACTGTAACTTTGCTAATTAAAACAGTAAATAATGTATAAAAAACAGTTCGAAATACGTTGGAGCGACGTAGATGCAAACAGACATTTAGCCAATTCTGCTTATACAAATTTTATGAGTCATACTAGAATGGCTTTTTTAATTGAGCATGGATTTACAATGAAAGAATTAGACGTGCATAATATTGGGCCAGTAGTTTTTTACGAACACATGCATTATTTTAAAGAAGTATTTATGGGACAACCGCTTATTGTCTCTTTAGAGGTTTCTGGGCTAAGTGAAGATGGTATGTTTTTTAAATTCGACCATAATTTTTATAACCATAAAGGTAAAAATATAGCATTTTGCGAAATGCTTGGCGCTTGGATAGATTTAAAAGCTAGAAAGATGACCAATTTGCCAAAAGTACTTATGGATTTTGCAGATAAGTTTCCAAAATCTGAAGACTATAAAATTCTCACTAAAGAAGACACTCGAGCAAATGGTCGTGTGCCAAAACATTTAAACATTTAAATTTTTCTTTGGCTTTTTTGTTACCAAATACACACCAGAAAATATTAATGCAGAGGCGACTAATTTAACTGTGGTTATGCTATCGCTTCCCATGGTAATAGCAAAAACTCCGGCAATTACAGGTTGTATGTAAATAAATGTACTTACTGTAGATGCTTTTAAATGTTTAAGAGCTAGTGGGTTTAATAAGTATGTTCCAAAAGTTGCACCAACAGTTACAAATAAAACCGAAAAGGTAATATATAGTGTAAATTCTGAAAACTTAGTCGCAACCAAATCGTTATAGCCAAAAGGAATTACCATAATTAAACCAAATAAAAATAACCAGCGAATAAACGTAAATGGATGGTATTTATTGGTTAGTTTTTTAACAATTATAATATAAATACTATAGGATACTGCGTTTATAAATACTAGAAGGTTACCCAATAATATGTTATCGCCTTCCAAACTAGATTTACCGTAAATACTTAACACTAAAGCTCCCGAAAAACCTAAAATCACTCCAAAAATTTTTAATTTAGTGATACTTTCTTTTAAATAAAATGAAGATAATACCAATACTATAATAGGTACGGTTATCATAATAACAGAGCCGTGAATAGGTGTTGTAAACTCTAAACCTTTAAAAAACGTAAGCATATTTAAGGCTACGCCAAAAATAGCAGCGTAAAAAAATGTTAGGTAATCTTTACGTTCTATTTTTTCTTTAGGTCCTAAAAAACTAAAAAGCCAAAATAAAGCTGTAGCGCCAGCAATACGAATAAGTATAAAACCAAAAGGTCTTATAAAACCACCAGAAATAACATCTTTTGCAAAAGTGAATGTTAAGCCGTAAAGTAGTTGAACCATAAATACAGCAATAAGTGCCCAGTACCTAGTTTTCATTTAAAACTTTTTTTACAGTTTCAACATTTTGTTTAGAATTACCTACGTAAATTTTATTATTTAAAATAAAGACTGGTCTGCTAAGAAAAGTATAATGCTCTAATATTAATTTTTTGTAATCAGTTTCCGTTAAATCCTTATTTTTTAAATCGCGTTGCTTGTATAAAGTTGCTCTTTTGCTAAATAAAGCTTCGTAACTTCCTGCAAGGGTTTTCATCTCCTCGACTTGAGCTTTAGTAATAGCTTCAGTTTTTATATTTTGAAGCTCTACGTTTAAAGGTAAATTAAGCTCCTTTAGAATACGAATGCAAGTACTACAAGATTTTAAATAATATACTTTATTAGTCATCACAATAAATTTTAATTCTGCAAATTAAATTCATTTAAAACAGATTCTACTATATTTATAAAAAATTTGAACTATGGATTTCACTTTCGATGTATTTGCAAAAACAAGAGGCTTTTTTAAGGCTTATTTAGAAGAATTATCTTTAGCACAACTAAACGCTATACCAAACGGGTTTAATAATAATATTATATGGAATATTGGACATAGTATTGTAACAGAGCAAATTTTAGTTTATAAACTCTCTGGACTAAAACCAAATGTAAGTGCAGCAATTATTGAAAAATACAAAAAAGGAACAAAACCAGATGGTAAAGCCACACAAGAAGAGGTAGACGAATTTAAAGTATTAGTGTTTAAAACTATCGAGCATACAAAAGCAGATTTTGGCTCTAAAGTATTTAGTAACTTTCACGAATATACTTTATCAACCACAGGAAACACGCTAACCAATGTAAACCAAGCCATACAATTTGCACTTATTCACGAAGGCATGCACGCAGGTTATATTTTAGCTTTGTTACGTGCTTTAAAAGTTTAAATAGTTGTCTGCAATAGTATAGGGAATTGTAAATTCTATTACATTATTAGTAGCAAAGTTAAAGGTTTCGTAAAAAACAATAACACCATCTTGGCTAAAACCTAAAGTTTTTGGTAATTTAAAAGTATTAGTATCAAAGGCTTCAATACGCTCATTAGTAGTAGAAAGTAATTCTTTGTCGTAATACTTTTTGGCCAATGCTGTAAAGGCAGGAATATTATTTAACAAATCTTTAGTTTCTAATTCTTGTCCAGTTTTAATATCAAAATTGTAGAATTTAAACACTAAATTACTATGCGCTCCACCAGTATTAATACTAGAATTCATGGCAATAGAAACTAAGTTTTCACTTTTATAAATAACTTCGCCATCGATTAAAACTTCCCAAGGAGGTAAATTTGTATAAAGTGTCTTTCCTATTTGTGTTTTAAAATCTTTATATGCTTTTTTAAAAGCTGTAATACTTTCTTCTGTACTTGTTTTTGTGGCATAGACTGCCTCAATATTTAATGCTGTATTTACAAAATCTGTAAGTGTGGTGTTAATTTGTTTTGCAGCTTCGGTTTTACCATTGGCTTTAGGAATGTTTATTTCTATAGTTGTTTCTCCTTCATCTATAATTGAAATTTCAGAAAAATTTATGGTAGTTTCATCTTTGCAAGAAAAACAAATGTTTGATAAAATAATTAGGCTAAAAATTTTTATTAATTTAAAAGTATAACTGTTAAACATTGACTTTTGGGTTTTGTACAATTTTAATACAACGAATTAAAGGCTATTTTTGTTGTAATCAAAAAAACTGAAAGTTCTTTTTTAATTGAAATGTAAAAACATGAAATTTAATACAAAAACTATACATGGAAAACAGCATCCAGATTTGGCTTATGGAGCTGTAATGCCACCAATATATCAAACTTCAACTTACGCTCAAACAACACCTGGAGGACATAAAGGGTTTGAATATTCGAGGTCGCATAATCCTACTCGTCAAGCTTTAGAAAATGCTTTTGCGAGTATAGAAAATGGTGAGTTTGGATTAGCATTTGGATCTGGTTTAGCTGCAATAGATGCTGTTTTAAAACTTTTAAATCCTAGAGATGAGGTGATTTCTACTAACAATTTATATGGTGGTACTTACCGTTTATTTACTTCAGTTTTTAAAAGATTTGGAATTAAATTTCATTTTGTAGGTATGGATAATGCTAACAATATAAAAAACTTTATCAACGATAAAACAAAACTAATCTGGATAGAAACTCCAACTAATCCAATGTTAAATATTATAGATATTAAAGCTACTGCAAAAATTGCAAAAAAGCATAATGTGTTATTAGCTGTTGATAATACATTTGCAACACCGTATTTGCAACAGCCTTTAAATTTGGGCGCAGATATTGTAATGCATTCTGCAACAAAATATATTGGTGGACATAGCGATTTGGTTATGGGAGCTTTAGTTGTAAAAGATAAAACGTTAGCAGATAAGTTATATTTTATACAAAATGCAAGTGGTGCTATTTGTGGCCCACAAGATGCTTTTTTAGCGTTACGTGGCATAAAAACATTACATGTTAGAATGCAACGACATTGCGAAAATGGAAAGGCAGTTGCCAATTATTTAGCCACGCACCCTAAAGTAGAGCATGTGTATTGGCCAGGATTTAAAAAGCATCCTAATCATGATATTGCAAAGGAACAGATGAAGGATTTTGGTGGCATGCTATCCTTTACAACTAAAGGTAATAATTATAATAAAGCTATTAAAATGGTCGAGAGATTACAAATTTTTACACTAGCAGAGTCTCTTGGAGGTGTAGAATCTTTGGCTGGACATCCTGCAAGTATGACGCATGCAAGCATTCCAAAAGAGGAAAGAGAAAAAACAGGTGTTGTAGATTCCTTAATTAGGTTAAGCGTTGGTATTGAAGACGAAGAAGATTTAGTAAACGATTTAAAACAAGCTTTAGGATAGTAGATTTTTACAAAAAGCAAAAAACTCAAGTTTAAAACTTGAGCTTTTATATTATGTTTTATTTAGATATTAATCTAAGTAATATATAACCAAAATTAAGCCATACTTACCAGTCGTTATATTTATTGAATTCTAAATCGTGATCTAAACCATTACAATAGTATTGTCTTCTTAATAGAATTAGAAAAAAAATTTACGAAAAATAAAAAAATAAGCATTTTTTTTAAAGATAATGTATATTTGTACCCTATAACAAATAATTTTTTTATTAAAAACATAATTAACCTGTTAGATGAAAGATAAAATTCAAGCATTTTTAGATTTAGTAAAAGAAAAAAATGGTCACGAACCAGAATTTTTACAAGCTGTTCATGAGGTTGCAGAGACTGTAATACCATTTATAGAAGAAAACCCTAAGTATCAAGATAAAATGTTATTGGAGCGTATGGTAGAACCAGAGCGTACAATAATTTTTAGGGTACCTTGGATAGACGATCAAGGTAAAACACAAGTAAATAGAGCCTTTAGGGTAGAATTTAACTCTGCGATAGGACCATATAAAGGTGGTTTACGTTTTCATCCTTCGGTAAACTTGAGTATTCTTAAATTCTTAGGGTTCGAGCAAACGTTTAAAAACTCATTAACTACACTACCAATGGGTGGCGGAAAAGGAGGAAGTGATTTTAATCCAAAAGGAAAAAGTGATAACGAAGTAATGCGCTTCTGCCAATCTTTTATGTCTGAATTATTTAGGCACATTGGTGCAAATACAGATGTTCCTGCAGGAGATATTGGTGTTGGTGGTCGTGAGATTGGTTATATGTTTGGTCAATATAAAAGATTAGCAAACGAATTTACAGGAGTATTTACAGGAAAAGGAATAAGTTATGGAGGGTCTTTAATTAGACCAGAAGCCACAGGATATGGTTGTGTATATTTTGCAAAAAATATGTTGGCAACTAAAAACGATTCTATTAAAGGTAAAACTATAGTTATTTCTGGATCTGGAAATGTAGCGCAGTATGCTTGTGAAAAAGCGACAGAATTAGGTGGAAAAGTAATAACGATGTCTGATTCTTCTGGTTATATTTATGATGAAGATGGTATTGATGTCGAGAAGTTAGCACATATAATGGAAATAAAAAATGTAAATAGAGGGAGAATTAGCGAGTATGTAGATAAATACTCATCAGCTAAATTCTTTAAAGGAGAGAGACCTTGGAGTGTAAATTGCGATGTGGCTATGCCATGTGCAACGCAAAATGAATTAAATAAAGAAGAAGCAGAAGCTTTAGTTAAAAATGAAGTTATGGTAGTTGCCGAAGGTGCAAATATGCCAACAACACCAGAAGCTATTGAAGTTTTACAAAAAGCGAAAGTATTATTCTCACCAGGAAAAGCCTCTAATGCTGGAGGTGTTGCGACTTCTGGTTTAGAAATGAGCCAAAACTCTTTAAGATATAATTGGACAAGAGAAGAGGTTGATGCTAAACTAAAGCAGATTATGAATGATATACATGAGTCTTGTGTAAAATACGGATCACAAAAAGATGGTAGTATAGATTACGTAAAAGGAGCTAATGTTGCTGGCTTTGTTAAAGTTGCAGATGCTATGTTAGCACAAGGTGTTGTTTAGAAAAAAGTATAATTACTAAAAAAAAGCTTCCTTTTGGAAGCTTTTTTTTAGTTTTTGTATATATCAGTTCTTCCAAAAAAATTAATATTACGTTCAATAATTTCAAAAATAACAATATCGGGCTTAAAAGTGTCTATTTCTTTTTTGTCGATTATATATTTTCTATGGTAAATAATTTCACCAAAACTTTCATTAAAGAAAGGAATCCATGCATTTGTAAAAGAGTCTCTAAATAAAATTGCCTTTAAATTTTGCGTATTATTTTTATAGTATAATGTGTTTCTAGTGTCTATAACTAATTTAGCATTTGTTGGTATTTTCTTTTTTATGGTTATAGTTTTTTCGTCTACAACTCTATTTATCAATTTGGTTAAATCTCCTTTACTATAAACTTGGCTTTCTACTTTAAAGTCGTCTAACGATACTTTGTTTATTGAAAAATCTTTGCCAATAACATCCATTGTATAATTATATCCCAAAAAAGCACCATAATAATTCCAGTGCGTATCTGTTTTAAGGTATAACGGATAATTATCTTTATTTTCTTTAAGCGTTATCGACAAATCAATAATATCAATACCAGCTTTTTTTTTAAGCAGTGGTTTTAATACATCAAGTTTTGTTGGATTTTGGTTTAGTTTATATGGTAAAAACTCTTGATAAATTTTGTTCTTATCTGGTGGAATAACGACATAAAAAGCTATATTTTTTGAGTTAAAATAATCTTTTAAGCCTTTTAAATAGTTAATGGTATTTATTAAATCTTTTTTAGTAAATGAATTATTTCCAAAGCTATTATTTAAAACATTATTATAATTGTTTCCAAGAAAAAACCACCCTTTTTTTCCTTGAGCAACGCGGTTAGGAATTGGGTTTTCGTTCAATGCATTGGTTTTAAAATCTATATAATTGTTAACTAATATTGTTTTAAGCCCGAAATTTTCTAAATAATAATTTTTAAGAGCTCCAATGGAAGCTATTGGGCTGTTTAAATTAAACTTTGGTATGGTTCTGTATTTTCTATTTTCATTGTTAGTATAGCTACTTTCTAAGTCTAATACTTGCACAATATTTGGTAATATTAGAGCAACTAAAAAAAGAAGTGTCGTGAACTTGAATGCTATATTATTTTTTTTATTCATTAAAATCTAAAATATATAAATGGATTATAAGAATCTGTGGCTATATAGACATAACTAATAAATAGCAAAGAGAATAAACCAATTATTTTTAAACTTAATATTGATTTGTATTCTATAGAACTCGTGTTTAAAGTTTTAAAATAGACCTTAAACTGTCTATGTACTGGAGTTGAAAAAATTAGCGCTAAAACTAACACAATAATGGCCTCTTTTGTTAAATAGAAATATAGGTATTCAAAATTAGTGGTTGCATTAAAATTAAACATCATTTTAATATAATTAAAAGCATCCGTAATAGTTTCGCTTCTAAAAAATGGCCAAGTAATATTAACAGCAAATAAAGTGTAAAATATAGAAACACCTTTGCCTGCTTTATCTAATAGTTTTTTAAAGCCTAATTTTTCTGTAATAATAAAAAGACCATGACTAATTCCCCAAATAATATAGGTCCAACTTGCTCCATGCCATAAACCAGTAATAAAAAAAACAACGAATAAGTTTAAATAGGTTCTTAAACTTCCTTTTCTACTGCCACCTAAAGGTATGTATAAATAATCTTTAAACCAGCTAGAAAGCGTTATGTGCCAACGACGCCAAAACTCTTGTATTGATTTTGAAATGTAAGGGTAGTTAAAATTTTCTGGAAAGTTAAAGCCAAACATTTTGCCTAAACCAATAGCCATATCTGAATAACCAGAAAAATCAAAATAAATTTGAAAACTATAGGTGATTACACCAAGCCAAGTAATTAAAGATGAAGAATCGTTAGGCGGTAGATTAAAAATACCATCGACTAAAAAGGCACAGTTATTAGCAATAATCATTTTTTTTGCCAAACCAATAATAAATCGTTCTACGCCTTCTGCAAATAATGGAAAGTTTGTTATTCTGGTTTTTATTTCTTTTTCAATATGAGAGTAGCGCACTATTGGTCCTGCAATTAATTGAGGGAATAAAGTAACATAAGTGGCAAACTCAATAAAACTTTTATTTGCTTTTACATTACCTCTGTAAACATCTATTGTATAAGACATTGTTTGAAACGTATAAAAACTAATACCTAAAGGGAGAACTATATTAGAAAAACGATTTGCGTTAATAGCAGTAATATTAAAACGCTGAAGCATTTCAACTAAGTTAGAAAAAACAAAGTCTGAATATTTAAAATAGAATAAAATACTAAGATTAAAAAAGAGAGATAGTATTAAACCTAGTTTGCGTTTTCCAGTAGAAATAATACGTCCAGCAGTATAGTCTATAATTGCAGATAATATTATTAAGACTACTAATTCTTTTTCTCCCCAAGTGTAAAAACCAAGACTTAAAACTAATAAAATAAAATTTTTAGCTTTTTTTGGAACTAAATAATATATAAGTAATGTAAGTGGTAAAAAAAGGAATAAGAAAATAGGACTACTAAATAGCATTGTTTATCTTAAAATTAACAACGCCTAAAATACAATAAAATATAGTATTTTTGGTTTTTATTATAAGTACTCTTAAAGTTTCTTTTAATGCGCCAAATAAAATCAGTCTTAGTTTTAATAGTTCTAATTTTCTCTCAATTTTTAATAGGACAAGATTATTCAAATTCTTGGACAGGTTATTTTTCATATTTAGATATTAAAGATATAACACAAGGAAATTCTAAAGTTTTTGGTGCTGCTGAAAACGCTATTTTTATTTATGATACACAAACTAATGAAATTGAAACATTATCAACTATTAATGGTTTGTCTGGTGAAACTATTTCCAACATTCATTATGTAGAAGAAAATGGATTATTACTTATAGGCTTTGAAAATGGATTACTTCAATTATATATTGAATCTAGTCAAGAATTTAAAACAGTAGTAGATATTTTAGATAAAGCTACAATTCCCTCAGATAAAAAAAGAATTAATCACTTTAATATCTATAATGGTTTTGCTTATATATCAACAAATTACGGCATATCTTTATACGATATAAATAATCTAGAGTTTGGAGACACCTATTTTATTGGAGCTAATGGATCTCAAATTGAAGTTAACCAATTAACCGTTTTTGAAAACACTTTGTATGCAGCCACAGAAACAGCAATTTTTACTACAGCTGCAGATAATCCTAACTTAATCGATTTTGAGCAATGGACTTCTTTTGCTAATGGGAATTGGGTTGGTATTCAAGCAGTTAATAATAGACTTTTTGTAGCCAATAATAATACTTTGTTTTACGAAATAGTATCCAACACTTTAAATCTGCTAGATGATTATGTCGATTTAATTCAAGACGTTAGAAGTTTTGAAGATAAATTAATAGTTACAACATTAGGCGAAGTTCATATTTACAACACAGATTCATTTACTGAAATAGCTTTATTTGTTCCTAACGAAGAATTTGAAACAAAATTTTCATCGGCAATAATTACTGAAGTAGGAGATGTTTTTATTGGAACAAAAAAACAAGATAATATAGGTAGCCCTGGTTTTGGTATTTTAAAGACAACTATAAACGATACAGAAACCTTTGAAGAAGTGCATCCAGAAAGCCCTCTTTCTAACAGGTTTTTTCAAATAAGCTACAAGTCTAATCAACTTTGGGCAGTTCATGGCGGCCACTCTACATCTTATAGTTGGAATGGAAGTTTAAGAAGAAGTGGTATTAGCCGTTTAGTAGGTAACCAATGGAGAAACATCTCACTAGATACACTTTCAACAATTAGTGATACACCATGGCATTTATCATACATAGCTATAAGTCCTTTTAACCCAAATGAAATTTATGTAAGCTCTTTTTTTTCTGGTGTAATAGAAATTAAAGAAGAGGCATTAGCGCTATACGATCAAGACAATAGTACTATTATTCCTTTTGCAGCAAATTTTCATCTATGTACTGCTAGTAGCTTTGATCCATTTGGAGACTTGTGGGTAACAACAAGTAGAATTAATCCCGAATTAAATAAGTTTTCAAATGGCACATGGAATTCTTATAGTTTACAAAGTGTTATTGATCCTGCGAGTAGTAATTTAGGTTTTTCTTCTTTAGCATTCGATACCAATAATAGTGTATTTATGGGCAGTCACAATTATGGGCTCGTTGGATTTAAAGAAAATAATGGGAATCCAATTATTAAAAATATAGATAGCGAAGAAGATAATGTTCCAGCTCCAAGTGTCAAATCTGTTGTAATAGATAAACAAAACCAATTATGGTTTGCTACAGATAAAGGGATTAGAGTAATTTTTAATACTGATGATTTTTTTGAAGATCCAGATTTTGAGCCTTCAGAAATTATTATTTTAGATGATGGTACACCTAGAGAACTCTTTTTTCAACAGTATGTAACAGATATTGAAGTAGATGGTGCTAATAATAAATGGTTTGGCACATTAGATACTGGAGCTTATTATTTGTCAAGTGATGGTCAAGAAACCATCTATCAATTTACAAAAGACAATTCTCCACTACCATCTAACGATGTTCTAGATATTGAAATAGATAATATTAACGGCTTGATTTACTTTGCTACAGATAAAGGTCTAGTTTCCTTTAATAGTGAAACTTCTGTTCCTGAGAACGATCTTCAAGAAGCTTACGTTTATCCAAATCCAGTGAGACCAAACTTTAATATTAACGATAAAAAAATTAAAATTAAAGGTATTACTGAAAATGTAAATATTAAAATTACAGATATTGAAGGTAACCTTGTTACAGAAGCAGAATCAAGAACAAATACAAAGTTTAGTGGTTACAATCTTGAGATAGATGGAGGAACTGCACTTTGGAACGGAAAAAACATGTCTGGTAGAACAGTAGCTACAGGTATTTATATGGTAATGATTTCAGATTTAGATTCTTTTGAAACAACAGTACTTAAATTAATGGTGGTGAGATAATGCTATTATCTACAAATGCCATTGTTCTCTCTAAACTTAAATATCGTGATAACGATTTAATAATTAAATGTTACACCCAAAAAGAAGGGATAGTAAGTTATTTATTAAAAGGTGTTTTAAAGTCCAAAAAAGGGTCTAAGGTTGCATATTATCAATTGTTAACACAGCTTCAATTAATAACAGATTTTAAGCCTTTAAGATCACTTCAATATATTAAAGAAGTAAAAGTCAACCATCTTTATTCTAGCTTACACACCAATGTATTAAAAAGCGCTATTGTAATATTTTTAGCCGAAGTACTCTCGAGTTCACTCCAAGAGGAAGAACAAAACGATACTTTATTTAATTATCTAGAGGCTACTCTACAATGGCTAGATGCGCATGATAATTATGCTAATTTTCATTTATTATTTCTTTTAAATCTAACAAAACATCTAGGGTTTTATCCGGATGTTACAAAAATTGAAGCGCCCTATTTTAATCTAGAAGCAGGGAAATTTCAAGACGAAAGAGAAAGTAAATATTCTGTTTCTAAAGAAAATTTAATACTTCTAAAACAACTGTTAGGCACAACATTTGATGCTTTAGAAACAGTTAAAGTTAATGCCAAACAAAGACAATCTTTTTTAAGCCTTATTTTAGTATATTTTGAACTACATTTGGGCACTTTTAAAAAACCAAAATCACTACAAATATTTAATGACGTTTTTAGATAAAAATAAAAAGCAATTTCTAATTTCACTTATTATCTTTTGCCTAAGTTTTCAAGTTAAAGCGCAAGATATTATAGTGCTAAATAAAATTACTCAAGAACCCGTTGTAGGTGTTGCTATTTTTAACAAAACAAAATCTAAAAGTGTTATAACCAATTTCTATGGAAAAGCAAGTTTAGACAGTTTTGAAGCTTTTGAAATTATTTACTTTAAGCACCTATCTTTCAAACTATTTACCATAAAAAAAAAATTGATATTTAATAGTGAAGTGAAACTTACGCCAACCTCACAAGGTTTAGACGAGATTGTTATTTCAGGTTCTAAATTTAAAGAAAACAAAAGAGATATTCCTAAGAAAATAGTTAGTGTAAACGCATCGGAAATTGCTTTCCAAAACCCACAAACAAGTGCAGATCTTTTAAAATCTACAGGCCAGGTTTATATTCAAAAAAGTCAATTAGGTGGTGGGAGCCCAATAATAAGAGGTTTCTCTACTAACAGATTACTTATTACAGTGGATGGAGTAAGAATGAATAATGCTATTTTTAGAGGTGGAAATATTCAAAACGTAATATCTATAGACCCATTTTCTATTAATTCTACAGAAGTCGCTTTAGGAGCAGGAAGTGTAATTTATGGTAGCGATGCCATTGGTGGCGTTATGAGTTTTTACACAAAAAAACCTAAAGTTTCTTTTACAGATTCTACTTACATAAAAACAAATGCTGTGTTAAGGTATGCATCTGCAAGTCAAGAAAAAACAGGACATTTAGATGTTAATTACGGGTTTAAAAAGTTGGCATTTATTACTAGTGCAAGCTATACTAGTTTTAACGATTTAAGGATGGGGAGTAATGGGCCGGAAGATTATTTAAGACCAGAATTTGTAGTAACAAATAATAACGAAGACGTTATAGTGGAAAACAACAATCCTAACATTCAAAAATTTTCTGGTTATAATCAATTTAATATCATGCAAAAAGCAAGGTATGAAGCACAAGAAAATTTAAGTTTCGGTTTCGGTTTATTTTACACAGCCACATCTAACACACCAAGATACGATAGATTAATACGTTACAGAGGAGATAGCTTACGTTCTGCAGAATGGTACTATGGACCACAAAAATGGTTTATGTCTAATCTAGATGTTACTAAATTGAGTAGTAACTCTAATCTTTACAACAAAATAAAGGCAACGGTTGCCTATCAAAATTTTAAAGAAAGTAGAGTAGATCGCAATTTTCAATCAGAAATTAGAAACATTAGAGAAGAAAGTGTAGATGCTTTTTCCTTTAATATAGACTTTGAAAAAATAGTAACAAAGAAAACAAATTTTTTTTATGGCTTGGAGTATATACATAATACTATAAGCTCTCTAGGTTTTCAAGAAAATATAATAACAAATGCTAACGAGCCAACAGTATCTAGATATCCAGATGGCTCTACATGGCAATCTGCAGCTGTTTATACAAGTTTAAAATATAAGCCAAATACTACTATAGTACTCCAGACAGGATTACGTTACAACAATGTAGTTTCAAAAGCAGATTTTACAAAAAATAACACCTTTCTTAATTTACCTTTTATAGGAGCTAATAATAGCTCAAGCGCTTTAACTGGAACAGCAGGACTTAGTTGGTTACCAAACGAAATTTTACAATGGAAATTTAATTTTTCTTCAGCTTTTAGAGCGCCAAATATTGATGATATTGGTAAAGTTTTCGATTCTGAACCTGGTGCAGTAGTAATACCTAATAACAATTTAAAGCCAGAATATGCTTACGGAGGAGAATTGGGATTAACCATTAATTTCGATGATGTTCTAGTTTTAGACACCGCAACGTATTACACTTATTTAGACAACGCCTTAGTTCGTAGAAATGGCGATTTAAATGGAGAAAATCAGATTTTTTACGATGGAGAATTAAGTAATGTACAGTCTATTCAAAATGCGTCAAAATCTTGGATTTATGGTCTAGAAGTTGGTGCCAAAATTAACTTTAGCCGTGCATTAAACCTAACATCTCAATACAGTATTGTTGGAGGTACCGAAGAAACTGGTGGTGTAGAAGTACCAGTAAGGCATGTCTCTCCTAATTTTGGTAATACACATTTAGTATGGAAAAATAATATTTTAAAAGCCGATGCTTTTATTAATTATAACAATACATTATCTTTTAATAAGTTAGCACCATCAGAGAAAGGTAAAGCTTATTTGTATGCTTTAGATAGCAATGGAAACCCATATTCACCTTCATGGTACACTTTAAACTTTAGATCACAGTACCAAATTAATAAAGAAACCACTATTACTGCAAGCTTAGAAAATATTACAGACCAACGCTACAGAACATATTCATCAGGAATTTCTGCACCAGGAAGAAACATAATTGTAGCATTAAAATATAGCTTATAAAGAGCACTTTTTAGGTTATTAAGATTAATTATTCCTTAAAATTTTGCTTCATTTGCTCTAGTGAAAGAATTATAATAAACTCCTTTATTGTACTATTCCGTAAAATCTTTGCTATCGATAGTAGTTTACGCATAACCAGATTAGCAAAAGAAAAATTAAACAAATTAGAAAAAAATTTAAAGGTTTTGTAATAGAAAGCATTTACGGTTACTAATTAATAACTTATTTTTGATGAATGCACCAAAAGCTTAAATCTTACACAGTTGCAGAAGCTAAAAAAAAGCTTGAGCATTACTGTGCTTATCAAGAACGCTGTCACAAAGAGGTTAGGCATAAATTAAAAGATTTAGACATGATACCTGAAGCAATAGATATTATCATAGTTCATCTTTTGGAACATAACTATCTAAACGAGGAACGTTTTGCAAAAACCTTTGTTCGAGGAAAGTTTAACATTAAAAAATGGGGACGCTTTCGTCTAATACAAGAACTTATGAGAAAGGACATCTCTAAAATTAATATAAATTTAGCAATTAGTGAAATAGATAGTGATGAGTATAACAACGTATTTAATAATTTAGCCAAAAAAAAGGCCAATTCTATATTAGAGACCAATATTTTAAAGAAAAAAAAGAAGCTTATTGATTATTTATTATATAGAGGCTGGGAGTCACATCTAGTATACGATAAGGTAAATAAACTTATAAAATAGAACACAAAAAAAGCCTTTCAGTTTAAAAAATGAAAGGCCTTTTTACGAGTTTAAAGTTTGTTTTTTACAAATTAAATACAGCTCCTAAACTTACTGTAAATTGATTGTGAATATTTTCTGCTCCCAAAGGAGTATCATCGTATTTTGCTAAAGGTAGATTGAATTCTGAATAGACTCCAAAACCATCAGAAAATAGGTAACGAAAACCTAAATGACCACCAAAGTTTTTAGTGCTTAAACTTAAACCTGGATAGACATCAAAATTATCGTCAATATTAATAACATTACCTAAATTTGCGTTAAAACGTAATTTAATATCAAAACGATCTATAAAATCTGCATCTAAGAAAATGTTATTATTTTTAACATTAAGAGCGTAAGTAGAAGATAGACCTACAGAAATATTCTGTCCAATTCCATAATCGTAACTCACATTTATTCCAGAGGCAAAATCTTGGAAATTACCTCCAATTTGAAGTTTTTGATCTCCCTTTCCTTCAAAAGCTTGACCATTCATAAGCGATACGCTTAAAATTGCTAATACAAATAGTGTTTTTTTCATTTTTATTTTATTTAGTATTTTTAATTGCTTGTTTGTTTTTCCAGTCAATCCAATTTTGACCTTTAAGGCGTCTCATTAAGTTGTCAAAATTACGCATTACAATTATATTATAAATAGCTTTTCCTAAGTTTTTTGGATGTCTTGCAATTGCTCGCAAACTCATAGAAAAACCTGGAGTAATGTAGCGCATATAATGCCAGTAACCTTCTGGCATGTATAAAACCTCGCCATGATTGAGTTCGCATTCCCAACCTTTAGCGTTTTTTAAAGCTGGCCATTTTTTTAAATCTGGATTAGAAAAATCAATATCTTCCCTTACTATTAATGAGTGTGGAATTTTATATAAGTGTTTATTTTGTTGTTGATTAAACAAAATCACTTGTTTTTTTCCTTCAAAATGAAAGTGGAAAATATTAGCTAAATCAATATCGTAATGCATAAAGGTATGTGCATCTGTACCTCCAAAAAATAGCATTGGTAGCCCTTTCATTAAACGCAGACCAAAATCTGGAAATTTAAAGTCTTTTTGAAGTTGAGGTACTTCTTTTAAAATATTCCACAAAAAAATTCTATAATTTGTAGGTTCACGTTTCAATAAATCTACATATTCACTCATTTTCATTTTTGCGTGAGGCTCATTAAAACCGTCTTTATAATCTACAGGTCTATCGTCGTAGAGTGGGACTGTTTTATCTCCTGCAATGTCTTTAATGTAGTCTAAATCCCATTTATTATAAGCAGGCCAATCCTCTATAAAATGCTCAATAACTACAGGTATTTGTGGTTTAAAGTAGTTTTTTATAAAATCTGCTTTAGTAATTGTTTCTCTACGAGCAATATGTTCAAGGTTTAGTTTCAAAGAAAAATGTAATAGTTAATCTTTTCAAAGTTAACAAAACGATTGAGAATTGTAAATTTTATATGAATACTTTAACTATTTAGTAAGTTTAGCTTTTTGTTTTGCCTCTTCATTACGCTCAATTTTGTGCTCTGGCCTTGTCCATTTTGGTTTTTCGCCTAAGGCTTCATATTTGGAATTTGTGGCTTCTACAGTTTCAGGCTGCATTTTTTTAATAAATGGTTTTTGCGCATTTAGACCTAGCATTTTAAACATTTTCACATCCTCGTTTACATCTGGATTTGGTGTTGTTAAAAGCTTGTCTCCAGCAAAAATAGAATTTGCACCAGCAAAAAAGCACATGGCTTGACCTTCACGACTCATTTCTGTTCTTCCGGCACTTAAACGTACTTGTGTTTCTGGCATTACAATTCTTGTGGTTGCTACCATTCTAATCATATCCCAAATAGAGACTGGTTCTTCTTCGGCTAAAGGCGTCCCTTCAACGGCTACTAAAGCGTTAATTGGTACAGATTCTGGCTGCGGATTTAATGTTGCTAAGGCTACTAACATTCCTGCTCTATCTTCAATAGCTTCTCCCATACCTATAATACCTCCCGAGCAGACGGTTACATTAGTTTTACGAACATTATCTATAGTTTCCAAACGGTCTTCGTAACCACGTGTAGAAATAACTTCTTTATAATAGTCTTCAGATGAGTCTAAATTATGATTGTAGGCATATAAACCGGCTTCAGCAAGACGTTGTGCTTGGTTTTCAGTAATCATACCAAGGGTACAACACACTTCCATATCTAGTTTGTTAATAGTACGAACCATCTCTAAAACTTGATCAAATTCTTCACCATCTTTAACATTACGCCAAGCTGCTCCCATACATACTCGAGAACTTCCAGAAGATTTTGCGCGTAAAGCTTGTGCTTTTACTTGTTGTACAGACATTAAATCGTTGCCCTCAATATCTGTGTGATATCTCGCAGCTTGGGGACAGTAACCACAATCTTCTGGACAGCCACCAGTTTTTATAGACAACAATGTACTTACTTGAATCGTATTTGGATCGTGATGCAAACGATGCACTGTTGCAGCTTCGTAAAGCAACTCCATTAATGGTTTGTTGTAAATGTCTAGAATTTGTTTTGGTGTCCAGTTGTGTTTAATCTCGCTCATAAAATCGTGTCTGTTTGGTATTCCAAAATTAGTTTTTTTCTAATTTATAAAGGCATCAAATAGCTTATAAAATTTTTCTTGTTCTTCTAAATAGGGATTATGCCCACTATTTTCGAACATTTCAAATTGTGCTTGTGGCATAAATGTTTTATATTGAATTGCAAATTCTGGAGTTGAAACACCATCGTAACGGCCGGCAACAACTAAAGTTTTAGCTTTTATATTTTTTAATTCTTTTCTGTAGTCTTGATTTATCATACTACCAGAAACATCAAAATCACCATCTCTTCCAATAATTCCAACATATACATCGTTTGCCCATCCTCTATAGTTTTTTTTAGGCGCATTTTGTTTTAATTTTGTGTTATGGTAATAAATATATTTTGTTGGAAAACTAGCATAGACTTTAGAAAATTCTGAATCGCTAGAAACGTAACCTAAGGCACGAAGCGAATCTACTTTTTTCCATTTTTCTGGGAAGTGTGTTTTAGCGTAATGATTATAGCTATCACAATTGGCTTGCCACATGGCACCGCTATGGAATCCATTAATTAGCACCATTTTATTAACATTATCTTTATACTTTATGGCATAAGCTTGGGCAGGTACTGTTCCATAAGAATGGCCAACTAAAGAGATTTTTTTAAATTTTAAAATAACTCTTAGTTTTTCGATTAACGCTACATCATTCTCTACCGAATATTCTGAAGCATCTTTTGCATCATCACTTTTTCCACGACCGAGCCAATCGAAAAATACAACTGTGTTAGTTTTGTAATAGTGTCCAAAATTACCCTGCATATAATCGTGAGAGTTTCCTGGTCCTCCAGGTAAAAAGAAAATTGGATCTCCAGAGCCTTTGGTCTCTACATTTATGTTGTAACCGTCAATTTTGTAGAATTTAGATTCAAATTTTTCGAAAATAGTAGGATCTTGTTGCGCAGTGTTACACGCTGAAATTAAAAATAATGAAATACAAAGTATTTTGAAAAAAGGTTTCATAAAATAGGATTTGTTGTAAATATAACTATTTTGATAATAATATACTCACCGCATTCCCACCAAATCCAACAGCATTAACAATAATATTTTTGAGTTGTTTGGGTTTTATTGTATAAAGGTAGGGTACCGCAATAAACTCTTGCATTTTAATTATTAAAACTGCCATTTCTATACTTAACATACCCGAAGCTCCCAAAGTGTGTCCTACTTTCCATTTATTGGTAGTTAAAGTGGGTGTTTTGTTACAAAAGACTTTGTTTATGGCATTAATTTCGGCAAGATCTCCTTTTACAGTTCCAGGTGTGTGTGTTATAATTACATCTATTTCATCAGGATTTAAATTACCTAAAGCCATACGCATAGAATCTTGAAAACAAATTGCATTAGTAGAAAGCGATGCGTTGTGTTCTAGAATTTCGGTTGCATAGCCAATACCTTTTACAATTGCTAAAGCGTTTGGTTTTATACCAATTTCTAAGCAAGCCATTGCAGCACCTTCTCCTAACAACATTGTGTTTTTAGTTTTTTCTAAATCTAAAGCACGACAAGGAAACGTATTTTTTTGTTTAGCATAAATTTTTAAGGCTTGCATTTGTGCAATGGTAAAAGGTGTTAAAGGCGCTTCGCTACCACCAACTAAAAATTTGTTACACAATCCAGATTGTAACCAAGCTACTCCATTTAGCATAGCATGTAAAGCAGTAGAACAAGTAATTGAATGTGATATTTCTGGACCTTTGGTTTGTAAATCGTGCGCAATCCAAGACGAGATGTTTCCTAAAGTTGTTGTTGGAGAGCTTAACGTTTCGGTTTTGTTTCGATTTAAAAAATCTTTGTGAAAGGTTTCAAATAAACTAGTAGCGCCACGAGACGATCCAATATTAATCCCGAAATTATCATTAGCGTTCCAGCCTGCTTTTTCTGTGGCTTTTCTAGCGGAATACATTCCGAATAAAACAGAATCGTCTAAGGCTTTATATTTTAAATCTGAAGCTCTTAATTTTAGAATTTCATTTTTAGAAGCTGCATTTAAAGCAGTAACTAAACAACCATTTTTTTCTGAAATACAATGGGTTTCCTTTTTATAATTTTGCCATACGTTTTGAGTTGTATTTCCGAGTGCAGAAATTGATGAAATTGCAGTTATCGAGATTGGTTTAAGCACTAATTTTTAGTTTAATGCAAAAATAAGTCATCTTGTTTTCAACTCCTATTAGTTTTATAATAAATTAAGGAAATAGCAACTTATTGTAAAAAAATCTAAAAATTATAGTAATAACGAAAAAGATGAAGACAATTTTGATTAATAAAACAGAGAGGTAAACATTAAATAACAACTAAACAATTTCTAAAACGTCTTCTATAACCTGATATACTTTTTCTAGTTCTTTTACCGAAATGGTGTAAGGTGGTTGTATATAAATTGTGTTTCCTAATGGTCTTAAAAATACACCTCTTTCCATAAAGAATTTTAGAAGTTTATCTCGCAATGCGCCATATCTTTCTACTTTAGTATTTAAATCTAATGCGAAAATAACGCCTAAATATCTCGTTGATAAAACTTTTGAATGATTTTTAATTCTATTACTAAAGTTTTTGTGATCGTGTTCTATTCTATGAATATTGCTTTGTATTTCTAATGAAGTTAACAATTCTATACCTGCAATTGCAGAAGCACAAGCTACAGGATTAGCAGAATAAGTATGACAATGAAAAAAACCTTTTGCTATATCGTTGCTTAAAAAAGCATTGTAAATTTTTTGTGTACAGGACGTTATTGCCATAGGTACTAATCCAGCAGTTAATGCCTTGCTTAAACAAATTATATCTGGTTTTGTTTCTATATAATCTGAAGCAAAATACATCCCTGTTTTACCAAAACCAGTCATAACTTCGTCTGCAATGGTTAAAATTTCGTTTTTTTGGCAAAATTTGAGGATGGTATTTAAACCACTGGCGTCATGAATTTTCATGCCTGCGGCACCTTGCACTAATGGTTCGTATATAAAACCTGCTATGTTTTGTACCGAGATATACTGCTTTAAAAGGCTCTTAATATTATTGTTGTTAGTGCCATCTGGTGTTGGAATACGTTTAACATTAATTAAAAAGTTTTCAAAAGGGCCATTGTAGACAGATAATCCAGAAACACTCATAGCACCAAAGGTATCTCCATGAAATCCGTTTTCGAAAGCAATAAACGTCGTCCGCTTTTGCCCTGCGTTATAATAATATTGTAGTGCCATTTTAATAGCAGCTTCTACAGCAGTGGAACCATTATCGTTAAAAAAAATTTTATCTTGTCCTTTGGGAAGAATTTCTATTAGTTTTTCGGATAATTCTACGGCAGGTTCGTGAGTAAAATCGCTAAACATAACTTGGTCTAGCTTTTGCATTTGCTGGTAGGTTTTCTCTATAATATAATCGTTACAATGTCCATACATTGCTGTATACCAAGATGAAATAGCATCAATGTATTGTTTGCCATTTTCATCTGTTAGTATGCAATTTTTAGCTTTAACAATAGCCAGACTTTCAGGATGCGTTTGGTGTTGTTTTAGCGGATGCCAAATGTGTTTTTTATCTCTTTGATTTATGCTCATTTTTTTTATTCGTCATGCTGAACTTGTTTCAGCATCACATCACAATTAGTAGTTTATAGTTTCCATTTTAGGATTCACGCTTTTTATTAAATTCAATTTCCAATCTTTGCGCCAATTTTTCAATTGTTTTTCTCTTGCAATTGCTTGATTAATATCTGAGAATTCTTCAAAATAAACTAAATCTTTCACATTATATTTTTTAGTAAAAACAGAAGCTGTTTCGTTATAATGTTCTTTTAGTCTTTTCGGCAAATCGCTTGTTACACCAACATACGTCGTGGTTCTGTATTTATTAGCTAATATGTATGTGTAACTTGTTTGCATAAATAATGTGATCCTGAAACAAGTTCAGGATGACGAAACCTTATAATTTTAATAATTCGCTTTTAAACTTCTCAGCATATTCCAAAACCACATTTTTATCAAAATAGGGTTCCTCTTCTATTCGACCTATTGTAGGTACATTGGTCAATTTTTTTATAATATCCTCAGTGGTTTTATGTTCTTTACCGCTAAAAATAATGGCGACGTTAAAACCTTTCTCTTTTAATACGTTTACAGTTAAAAGTGTGTGGTTTATGCTTCCTAAATAATGTCTAGATACTACAATTACTTTGTAATCTGGCTTAATAATATCGAGTATGGTCTGTTTAGAATTTAAAGGTACTAATAAACCTCCAGCGCCTTCAATTACCAAATTGTTTTTAGTTATTGGGGCTTTTATTTTTTTAATATCTATTGTTATGTTCTCTATTTCTGCTGCTGCATGCGGACTCATAGGAGTTTTTAATGCGTAAGCATTATCGTGAAATTGCGATTTTTTATTACTTATTAATTGTTTTACTTTTTTTGCGTCACAGTTGTCAAGTTCTCCTGCTTGTATTGGTTTCCAATAATCTGCTTTTAAAGCCTCGGTTATAATTGCTGAGGTTACTGTTTTACCAACTTCGGTAGAGATTCCTGTTATAAAATAGCGTTTCATTTAATATTAAATTCAGTGTTACAAGCTTCACATTTATATTTATGTTTTGCGCTAATTGGTAATGTACCAAATAGGAAACCAAAAATAAACCCGAAGAATGATTTAAAGTCTTTAATAGTAGAAAACATTTCTATTTTCTCACTACTACAATTTGGGCATTTTAAAGCATTACCATCATCGTCTAAAGAATATTTGCTTATAGTTTCTAAAATATGTTGCGCTTGCATGGCATCTTCTGCAAGCACTTTCATTTTTATTCCACCAATAGCATTACTTACTAGAGGATCTGTTTCTATGGTGAAATTATCGCTTAAAAATACTTGAATACCATCTGCCTCTAATCTGCCTTTTATAATTTGAGCTTCGGTAGAATACTGAAATCTAGCTATGGTTTTAAATTTATTACTCATTTAAAACAAAGTTAGCTAACAACTCTAATACTTTTGTTATTTCTTGAGATGAATTATACGAATGTAAACAGAAGCGTAAACGTTCGTGTCCTTTTTTTACTGTTGGAGATAAAATAGGCTTAACATTAAAATTGTTTTTCTGTAGGTAATTTGCAACTGCTTTCACTTTAATATTACCCGAAATAATACAACAATGTATGGCAGAATTACTTTTAATGAATGCATGATCTAGCTTTAGCCTTTTAATTTTAGATTTAAAAAATGCAATATTTTGATGCAACTTTTTTATTTCAGATGCCTCATTTTGATTTTGACTGTCAAGGTTATTATAAGCATATTTAATAGTGGCTAAACTGTGTGGCGGTAAAGCTGTTGTGTAAATTAGAGGACGTGCAAAATTTATTAAGTACTGTTTTAAATTGTTGCTAGACAAAATTGCAGCGCCGTGGCAACCTAAGGCTTTGCCAAAGGTTATTATTCTAGCAAATGTATCTATTTTCTCTGTTAGCCCTAAACCTCTTTCGCCAAGAACACCAATGGCATGTGCCTCGTCTATTACAAGATTTGCTTTGTTTTTTTTACTAATTTTTGATAATGCTTCTAGATCTGGTGTGTCTCCATCCATTGAAAAAACAGACTCTGTGACAATGTAAACTTCATGTTGAGATTTTGAAACAAGTTCAGAATGGCGAAATAATAAATTTTTTAAATCTTCTAAGTTATTATGCTTAAATTTATAAGCTTTTGCGTTGCTCATTTTTATGCCATCTCTAATGGAAGCATGAATAAAGGCGTCATAAAAAATAATATCATCTTTTTGCGGTACAGATGAAAAGAAACCTAAATTGGTGGTGTAACCAGAATTAAAAATTAGAGCTGCTTCGCAATTGTAATACTCGA
>Ga0209828_1000096_pt1 | contig 70845 bp, 62 predicted proteins | sample MaitaG_FD_187429 | JGI IMG/M metagenome (GOLD analysis project Ga0209828, IMG submission 187429) | Marine algal microbial communities from Maine, USA - Maine_Asex2 metaG (SPAdes) (version 2) | ecosystem: Host-associated > Algae > Red algae > Unclassified | place: Maine, USA | collected 2015-01-05
TGGTGAGGACGGGCGATGGGCCTTCTGCAATCGGTGAATTCTTTAATTGGTGAGGGCGGGCGATGGGCTTTCTGCAATCGGTGAATTCTTTAATTGGTGAGGGTGGACGATGGGCTTTCTGCAATTGGTGAACGCTTTAATTGGTGAGGGCGGGCGATGGGCTTTCTGCAATTGGTGAGCTCTTCAAATGGTGAGGGCGGACATATGAGTACTAAATTCTTAACATTCAAATTGGGGTAATTATCCATACATAGTTAAATGAACACGCTCTTAACTGGGAGACTTTTAAAATTTTAGGATTTCTATTGAATTCGTTTTTGAGATTGCTATTGATTTTTTATTCGATCATCTCCCTTCCCCATTCCCAATAATTGGCGCAATCGGCTCCGACTTATCCAATAATGGCACTACTGGTTTGTTCGGTTTCACGGGTCTTTCCGGACGTGGAATACTGTCGATCGTATAAATTTCTTCCGACCGGACAATGAGAATAGAATCCACCCGAATATTCGCTTCTTTCATTATCTTATCCCGACAACGCTTTATTAAACTGAGCCGATAATCCTCTACCCTTTCATCAACTTTTGCCTGAATCAATGCTTGTCGATCAGAAAAGTCCTGCTGCTGAAATCCCAGCATAATCACCAAGACTAATGGAGCAAGTAACCATAAAATTCTTTCTTTCATTTGTTAAATATTTTTCTGATGTCTTTGTATCTTTCTACAATAATAGAGTCTACAACCTGCCTAACAGAAGCCTCAAAATTTATCTCACAAAGACTGTCTCCCATCGCTCGTAGTATTTTTGTTTCTCTAAGTACCAACGTGTCCACTACCTTGCGCTCCGCTTTTGTTAACCGCTCCGTTTCTTCTACGCACGATATGGGGAGCAAGAAGCAGGTTGCCCAGAATAAGAAGAATATTCGAGGGCCAGTGGGGGATTTTGAATTTTGGAGTTTTGGAGTTTTGAAATTCGTGGACATTATTAATTGATATTTTCAGGGTACAGATGTTATTTATTCTTCATTCGAATTAAGGGCTAAATTTAGTTTTTAATTCGCATTCTTCATTAAAATTATTCGTCTCCCTGCTATTCATTCCCTCTATCCAAATCAATCACTTTTTTCTTTAATTCAAAATTCTTCCCTAAATAAACTTTCCGCACCATTTCGTCTGCCGCTAGTTCTTCCGCCGTTCCTGCCTTTAGAATATTTCCTTCAAACATTAAATAGGCACGATCCGTAATAGACAATGTTTCCTGTACGTTATGATCGGTGATGAGAATACCGATGTTTTTGGTTTTAAGTCGTTCGATGATATATTGAATGTCTTCGACTGCGATGGGATCAATTCCTGCAAAGGGTTCGTCCAGCAAGATAAATGTAGGACTCGTCGCCAAAGCCCGGGCTATCTCCGTTCGACGTCTTTCCCCTCCTGACAAAGTGTCTCCTTTATTCTTACGGACTTTGTGCAAACTAAACTCCTCCATCAGTTCTTCCAGCTTTAGTTTTTGATCCGCTTTCGACAAATCGGTCATCTCTAATACACTCCGAATATTGTCTTCTACACTGAGCTTTCTAAAAACGGAAGGCTCTTGTGGCAAGTATCCTACTCCTTTCTGTGCTCGCTTGTACATCGGCAAATCCGTCACATCTTCGTCCTGCAAAAATACACGTCCAGACTCTGGTTTTACGAAACCTACTACCATATAAAAAGTAGTTGTTTTACCAGCACCATTCGGCCCCAGCAATCCGACAATTTCACCTTGTTTGACATTCACGGAAACCTCTTTGACTACCGTTCGTCCGCTGTACTTTTTTACTAATTTTTCCGCTCTGAGAATCATATTTTGTTGTTGAAGCACTGCACTTGTTGAAGCGCTTTGCCTGTTGAAATGTTGAATCGCTTCGCTTGTTAAATTCTCATTAGACTTGTTACCCTTTAAGAACTTATCCTGTTAATCCTATTCGTTAAAAGCACGATAGAGGGCGTTATTAATTTTTCATTAAAAATTATTTATTACCTCGCTCCCGCTTTTCTCCTCCAGGCCTTCCGCTCTCTGGCCTCACTGAACCCTCTGGTTTCTCCACCTTCGCTGATGCTGTAAATAATTTTTCCAAATCAATTTCAGTATCTACCTCCCAACCCGCGCGGAGTTCTTCGAGCGTTGTAATCCTTTGTTGTTCGGGTTGTTCCTTTCGGTAATAATTACCAGAATCCCGGCGACCATTATTGTTGCGATCTTTGGTTACGCGCAAGCTATAATTTCCCGTAGGCAAGGCTACTATTTTCTTTACAACCAACGTATCATTGGCTACGGAAAATGATTCTACTAAGTTATCATTTTTAAAAAGTAATTCCAAAAAATAGGTAGTTCCTGATTGAATCCCCCGAATATTAAGGGTCAGGTCCCCAAATACATCCCGAGGCAACGATTCGTAATTTTGCGTAAAAGTATCCGCATAAACCAGTCCGGTCAATGCGGTTACTGCTCCGGGTAATATTCTAAAGTAATAACTGGTGTCCGCCCAGGCATAACGAACAGAGAGGTTTTTTCGATCCAGACTATCAATCGTTACTACGACCGGCAGCGAAGTTTTCAATGAATCTGAATAGAGTTTTATCTTGCTCGTATCAAAATTTTGCAATGGACTGGCAAATGCAATGGGCAATGATTTTAATGGATTTATTTTAACGGCAGCGAGATTGGCAGCCTTCGTGATTCGCAACTTGTTTTTCTTTAAAAAGCTATCCCGCTCTATCCCACGCACCATGATCGTATCCCTCAACGTATCTACCATCACTACCAGCGGCCAAGTCTCTATTGCGGTGGTATTGTGCCAGACGAATAGTGTATCCGCTATATTTTCGCGGTATACTTCCACATTGGCTACGTCATACTCCAACGTTGCTGCTTTTGGATCATTTGTAAAAATCATCTTTAGTTGACCATACCGACTACTGTCCACTTTTATAAGTCGATTCCTGCCTTCTTCGATAAATAAACTAATGTCAATTTTATTGGCAGTAGAATCATTAACAATGATCGGTTTTTCTAAAAAACCAATACTTTCTCCATTATTATCAAATTTATAATTCGTAAAATTTTCTAATAATGCCACGACTTTAAACGTGTCTGATTTTACATTATTAATTTTAAAAATTCCAGCTTTATCGGTACGACCAAAATAAAAAGGCAGAGCTTGATGGACCACGCTGTCTTCCATCACATCGTATAACATTACAATCGCTTTTTCCACTACTTTGCCGGTGATTGCATCCGTTACTTTACCCGTCACCGAAAGTGAATCAATAAAATCTCCAGTCGAAAAAACAAAAGTAAGGTTTTCTACTTTATTACTTTCCGTAAAATCCTGGATTGCCTCTCCAAAGTTGATGGTGTAGGTCGCCTCCGGTCGCAGTATTTCCTGGTCGTCAAATTCTACAAAAACAGATTTGCCTTTGAGGCGCGTTTTAAGATTGTAAACCAATGGTGGTGAAATAACAACTTCTGTATTGGCCTTTTTAAGCTGAATAAACTCATCAAATTTTAATTCAATCGTTTGTTTATTAAAGTTAGTCTGAAGGTTCGGGGTAGACTCTGCCGTATTGAGGACGGGCGGCATTGTATCTCTGGCCCCTCCGGTCAGTACGCCTGGCTGCGCACACTGATAACAGACCGATAGCATAATCAGCAAAACACAGGGGATAATAAATTTTTTTTTCAAAACCATTTTATTATAAAATTCTTAAGGAATGGTACATAAATAAATTGATATTTTAGAAAGTCAGAATAGATAGTTATTTATTTTTCATTCTAAATAAAAAATTAAAAATAAGTAAATTCAACTGCCCGCTCCGCCACCACGAGGATGAAAACTCAATATAGTTTCCCGTAAAAAGTCAGTATCCAGATGCGTATAAATCTCTGTGGTCGTTATTGATTCGTGGCCCAACATATCTTGCACCGCCCGTAAATCAGCTCCACCTTCAATCAGGTGCGTAGCAAACGAATGACGGAAGGTATGCGGACTTACCGGCTTTTCAATTCCCGCTGTTTTTGCGGCTTCTTTGATCACCATAAAAACCATTACCCGACTGAGGCCTTTCCCACGTCGATTTAAAAACAAAATATTTTCGTGATCCAAATGAATGTTGTTTTGCAATTTTCGTACACCCTCCCGATAGAAACCAATATGCTTCTGTGCTTCCTGTCCGATGGGTATCAGTCGCTCCTTATTTCCTTTTCCGATCACCTTAATCAGTCCTAAATCAAAATAAATATTAGAAAGTCGCAGGTTGATTAACTCGGATACCCGTAGACCACAAGCGTAAAGAGTTTCCAACATCGCTCGGTTACGCACGCCGTGTGGCTGACTCAAATCAATAGTGGCCATCATCGCCTGTATCTCGTCGTAATGCAATACCTCGGGAATTTTTCGGCGCAAACGTGGTCCTTCCAATAAAGCCGTTGGGTCATCAGAGATGATATCTTCGATCAATAAATATTTGTAAAAAGCTTTGAGACCAGAAATAAGCCGTGCTTGTGAATTTGCTTCCAGGCCCAGTTCATTGATCCAAAAGATAAAATCTTCCAACTGAGCTGTGGTTACTTCCGACGGAGAGAGGGTAATTTCCCTGATGGTAAAGTAACTAATTAATTTTTCGACATCCCGCAAATAAGCTGCTACCGAATTTTTCGATAAGGTCCGCTCCAGCAGAAGGTAGGATTTAAAAGCTTTAAGGGTTGCGTCCCAGTTCATGGATTTTCTTTAGAATATAAAAAAAGCAATTTCAAAAGAAAAATTACCTGCAGATTTGATCAGTAGTTTTCTAAAAATTACCGTTTGATCGTAAAAATAGACAGTTTAAAGAATGAAAATAAATAACTTGATCCAATTAGTACCCGGGAACTAAATAATCCATATTTTTTCAATTGAAATATTTCAACTTACTCGTTATTTACTAACTTTAAAAATAATTCTGTATTTTTATACTAATTAAGTTGTTAGTTGACAACTTTTTTATAATGGAATATTCCCTTCGTGGACCAATCCTGTTATTTAGAATATTGTACAACATAAAAAAACGAACCGAGAACAACTATCATGAGGACTTTATCTCTTTTACTAACCTTTCTAATATTGATAGGCTGGATCGCCATTTCGCGTTACACCTACGTCTGTTTATTTTTGCAAGCTTGTGAGGATCAGGAAATTCGGCATGCGTCCACAGGTACCGCCGAAGATGAAGTACGCCCGAAAACGCTTACGGTCCGTTATAATGATACGGTTATTCTAAATAATTACGAAGAATTTAGTTTTTCTCCTGGTGCAGTTCAGCCCAATACACATTCTGACAACGATCGTTTTTTAGACGATTTGGCTACTTATCTGATCAATACGCCTCAAAGACAAGTAAAAATTTATGGCCATTATCGACCTTCCGAAGCGGAATTAAAAAGTGGAATATTTGAAAATGTAGGCTTGGCCAGAGCCAATGCCATTAGACAAGCGCTCATCAATCGAGGGATTGATGAAGACCGGATGGCCCTTGATTACGAACAGTCTGACAATGAAATATTAAGCCGTCCGATCTCTTTTGAATTATCGGGTGAGTCAGAAAAAACGGATAGCTACAAAAGAGTTTTATTTACTTTTAAAGATATGACCTTTTCTAACGCCAATTTTGCGATTGATTCTGAGGTCTTTCGCCCCAGTGCTCAATTTCTGATTTATGCTGATTCTTTACAAACTTTTCTTTCGGAAAATCAAAGTCAATCCGTCCGCATTATCGGGCATACAGATGATGATGGAAATGAATTTTATAATGAGGACTTAGGTCGTAAAAGAGCAAATTCGGCCAAATCTTTTTTACAAAAAATGGGTATTAAAAATAAAATTATCACTTCCTCAAAGGGAGAAAGTCAACCCGCAGCACCTAACACAACGGAGGCCAACAAGCAGAAAAACAGACGGGTTAATTTTTTATTAAAAAAATAATACAATGGAAAAACTAAAAGAACTTTTTACAAACTTATTTCTAAAGACCAATAGCGAGGAAAGTATGATCGCCTGGTTTTTATTAGGTGTCACTGCTTTACTAGGATTGTTTCTCGGGTGGCTATTACGGGGCGGAAAGGTAAAGCGGTTGAAAAAACAACTAATAGAATCGGAGCAAAAGTATAAACTCCTCCACGCAGAAAATGCGGGTCTCGAAGATCAATTTAAGCAACAGACTGGAGATATTCAGGAAAAGACGACTCGAATCGAAACGATGGAGGCCAACATGCAGTCTTATGAGCAAAATCAATTTAAGCTGCGAAACAGTTTACAAGCTGCACAGCAACAAGTAGAACAACTCAACAAAGCCCAGTTGCTCTCCGGAGAATCTTCTACTGATTACAAAGACAAGATTTCAGCCATGGAAAATCAAACGGCTGAATATGAAACACAATTACAAGAACAAGCAATAACCATTGAGCACTTACAGGAGCAACTGCAAAAGCACCAAAGCGACCTAAAAAAATATCAAACAGAGAATCAACAGGTGGAAGCAGAACTGGAAAGATTGATGGACAATAGTGCTACCATTATAACACCTTCCACGGCGACCATTCAAACCGCTTTTTCTAAAATTGATGGCTTAGAAAATCGCATCCAGCAGATGGAAGAGGAAAATCGAGTGCTGCAAACTTCAGTGCTGGAAGTAAAAACAGAATCGGGTGAGATGGTCGCCAAAGAAGATCTCAATGCTATGCGTGCACGCATTAATATTTTATCGGAAGAAAACAAGGATCTGAAAAAACAGGTCTCGGGTATAAAAGATACCAGTATTTCAGATACCAATCATCATAATAGAATGGTGGAGCTAGAAAGAGAGAACGAACGCCTCCGCAAGCAAATGTCTAATGGAAATGGACTCGCAACGGGTGCATTTGTCAATCCTAATGTTTCAATGCCCGATCCAGCAGTAGAAGCAGAATCAGAACCGATACTTTCTGAAGATGAAATGACAGATGAGGTAGACCGCCAACAGGTCGAACTACTCAAAACACAAAAATCTCAATTCGGAGTCATGGGCGATCGTATTAAGGTAGAAGCGATTGAAGCTCCATCGAATCATACAAAAAATGACCTGACTAAGATCGAGGGAATCGGGCCTTTTATTGAGAAAAAACTAAATGAAGTGGGCATTACCTCTTTCACACAATTGGCCTCCATGGATCAATCAGAAATTGAACGGGTGACCGCCGCTATTCAGTTTTTTCCAGGCAGAATCGAACGGGATAATTGGGTTGGGCAGGCAAAGGGGTTGATGAATTAACAGGCATATTATACAAATACGAATATAGGTCAAAATGGGTTAACAAATAAATAAACTTTTATTCCCGATATAATGTGTGACTTAGGAATGTTGATAAAATAAAATTTTAATGAAAGATGTACACGAAGAAGTAAAAGATTATTACGGTAAAGAACTGACCACCAGCGAAGATCTTAAAACGAATGCTTGCTGCACTATGGAAGAGCCTGCCGAACATATTAAAAAGGCACTCAACAATATCCACGATGAAGTGATGGCCAAATACTACGGTTGCGGACTGGCTATTCCAGCCAGACTGGAAGGGTTGCGGGTTTTAGATTTAGGATCCGGTAGTGGTAGAGACTGTTATATTTTATCACAGCTGGTTGGTCAGAATGGAGAAGTGATCGGGGTAGATATGACAGATGAACAACTGGAAGTTGCCAATCGGCATATTGATTTTCATACCGAAAAATTTGGCTACACCCGCTCGAATGTAAAGTTTATTAAGGGAAATATTGAGTCTCTGGAAACACTTGATTTAGCGCCAGAGAGTTTTGATCTCATCATTTCCAACTGCGTAATCAATTTGGCAAAAGACAAAGAAAAAGTTCTGGCCGATACCTACAGACTACTAAAGCCCGGTGGAGAAATGTACTTTAGTGATGTATATAGTGATCGTCGAATCAGTAAAGATTTACAAAATGATCCGGTGCTCTGGGGTGAATGTTTAAGTGGCGCTTTATACTGGAATGACTTTTTAAGAATTTCCCGTACCGTCGGTTTTACCGACCCTCGGAGTGTAAAAAACAATCCTATTACGATCGAAAATAGAGACGTACAGAAAAAGTGTGGAGACATCAGATTTTTTTCGGTTACGTACCGATTATGGAAAATTGACGGGCTGGAAGATGAATGCGAGGACTATGGTCAGGCAGTAGCGTACAAGGGAACTATTGAAAATAATGCCAGCAGTTTTAATTTGGATGACCACCATAATTTTCCTAAAAGTAAAATAATGACTGTTTGTGGCAATACTTATAAAATGCTGCACGATACCCGATTGGCCAGTCATTTTGAATTTTATGGAACCTGGAATACGCATTACGGTGTCTTCGAAGGATGTGGTGGTGCAATGCCTTTTAACACCGAAGATGGTGCGGAGGCTGAATGTTGCTAAGGAGAACTTCCTAAGAAAAGCTTGCTAAAAATTAAATTCCAATTCATAAAAAAGCACCCGTACAAATGAACGGGTGCTTTTTTTTATGAAAGAAATTATTTTAAATTTTCTTTAATTTAATTTCCACTCGCTGATTCTTCTTCCGCCCTGCACTGTAGCGATTGGAAGCAACTGGTTTGGTTTTACCATAACCAATCGACTCTATTTTTTCAGACGATATTCCCTGCGCTTTTAAATAATTAGCAACAGATTCTGCTCTTTCCCTGGACAATTTATTACAAAAATCATCATCACAACGATCATTTGTATGCCCTCTGACCTCAACTTTATAACCAGGGTTCTTTTTTAAATATTCGGCAATTTCATCCAACTCATCGTGGGAATCCGGATTTATCTCAGCCTGATCAATTCCAAAAACCAATCGCTGTAATTTGATGACTTTACCTTCTTTCGAACCACTGGATTCCAGTTCTTTAATAATTTTCTCTTTTTTCACAACCTTTACCGGATCCTTTACTCCACCCTGTGGCTGGTTATTTTTGGGTGGTACTACGGCCACAACGGGTTCCTTTTCCTTCGGCTTTTCTATCTTGTCTTTTTTCGGCTTTTGCAGTACAACCACTGGTTCTGGCTCCTTATTACAAGGCACTGTAACAATGTCAGATAAATTATCCACCAGTACATTACCATTATACGGAAAGAGCGTAGGCGTTTTGTAGAATGCCTGAATGACAATAAATCGGTGATTGGTCGTAGGCTCAAAACGGAGGTTATATTCTTTCCAGTTGGTATTTTCCACCAATGGTGTTTCACCCAATAACTCTGACTTCTGGCAATAAGCATTCCCTCCGTAAATTCTGATCTTAATAGGTTGGGTAAAATCCACCATCTCCGTTGTTCCCGAATCGTCCCGCGACCGCGCCTGACTTAAATATGTTTCTGAACGAGCCAGGTATAAAGACATTTCATAACATTTTCCACCTTCCAATGGCGCCGACAAACGTTGACTCACCGACTCCTGGGTATCATTGTCACGGACGACCATTCCCATATAAGTTGGACCATCCTGTGCGGGCAGTGTCACGTCAAAATATGGTTTTTCACCAAAAGCAATACCTGGGTTAGGCTGCACATCAGGAGGTGTTTCGCCGAAGGCTCCACAATCTTGCCAACCCCGGGGGCCACGGTTGAACTGATCACCTCCCGCGTGGGCAATGTCTAAAAATGAGGGATTATTAAATTTTATTGTACCCTGAGCACCCGTTGTACTCACAAAAGAGAGTAGGATGCCGATAAAAAGAAAGTTTGTAATTCGCATCATTATAATAAATAGTTGTTTACTTCTACTTAGGATCAATAAAAGAATGTCCGCTTTGACTTTTTTAAACTCATTCCTTAGGAACGAGGATTAAATAGATTAAGAAATTTTGAGTAGGTAGTTTTTGTGTATAACGAGGTGAAAAACACAGACATAGCCGTAGCTATGGCGCGTATTTTAAACGAAGTTAGGCACAAAAAATATTAGTCATAATTCTGAATCTATTAGATCGTTGTTCCTTATTTAATCTCTGTCCCTTAATAACGCACACTGGACGGGTATTAGTTTTGAAAGCAACAAGGAAATTCATTAAAATTTACTTAAAAGCATTTAGTCCGGTAACATCCATTCCTGTGATTAACAGGTGAATATCGTGGGTTCCTTCATAAGTAAGGACCGTTTCGAGGTTCATCATGTGGCGCATTACTGGATACTCGTTGGTAATTCCCATACCCCCGTGAATCTGTCGGGATTCGCGGGCAATCTCCAGTGCCATGTGTACATTATTACGTTTGGCCATACTGATTTGTGCCGGACTGGCTTTTCCTTCGTTGGCCAAAGTGCCAAGTCTCCATGCAAGTAATTGTGCTTTTGTGATTTCGGTAATCATCTCTGCCAACTTCTTTTGTGTTAGCTGAAAACCACCGATCGGTTTTCCAAACTGTTCTCTCTCCAGAGAGTAGCGCAACGCTGAATCGTAACAATCCATGGCCGCACCTATAGCGCCCCAGGCGATTCCGTAACGTGCTTTTGACAAACAGGACAGAGGACCTTTCAATCCTCGCACTTCCGGAAAAACATTTTCCTTTGGTACGCGTACATCTTCAAATACCAGTTCTCCGGTGATGGACGCACGCAACGACCACTTGCCATGAATCTCGGGAGTAGTGAACCCTTTCGATCCTGTCTCAACTACCATTCCACGAATTTTTCCTTCTTCGTCTTTGGCCCAAACGACTGCCAGATCTGCAACTGGCGAATTAGTGATCCACATCTTGGCGCCATTTAGAATATAGCAGTCACCGTCCTCCTTAATGTTGGTCGTCATCCCACTCGGATTGGATCCGTGATCAGGCTCTGTCAAACCAAAGCAGCCGATAAATTCTCCACTTCCTAATTTAGGTAAATATTTTTTCTTTTGTGCCTCGGAGGCAAAACGATAGATCGGATACATCACCAATGATCCCTGTACCGAAGCCATAGAACGAATTCCAGAGTCTCCTCTTTCTAATTCCTGCATGATGATACCGTAAGCAATTTCGTCCATACCGCCACCGCCGTACTCTACGGGTAAGCTAGGACCAAAAGCACCAATGTCTGCGAGTCCTTTAAAGAGGTGTTTTGGACATTCGGCTCGATTGGAATAATCCTCAATAATTGGACTTACTTCCTGCTTGACCCACGTGCGGACTGCATCACGCGCCATTTTGTTCTCATCACTGAGCAACTCGTCAATATTATAATAATCGTGTCCCTGAAACTTATCCGTTTTGACACTTTTTTTTGCCGTGGCTATGCCGACTGCTTTTCCATTTTCGCTCATTATACTGGTGGTTTTATTTTATAATTTGGTGTAATATTTTCTGTAAGGAATGAGGTATTAAATAGATTGAGACAAAAGGCGAAATATTTTTTTCATCAATCAAGGCGCTAAAATGGGCCCTGCCCGACTGACGTCAGTCAGGCGGGGTTATGCACCGCATAATAACCATTTTAGTAACCCTGCCCGATCTGACAATCTGTCCGGCGGGGAAGCGTGATGGAAAAAGAGGAAGCCATAGTGTCTTAATTTATTTTATCAACATCCCTAAAGCGTTGACAGGTATAAAATTACGTAATAATATAGACTCTTGTTGCTCTTTTTGAGCGGTTTGAATTGAATTTTACGGGGCATTGACGTTCGTTAGACGTAGAGACAACATTTTTAAATCTAGTTGCACAAAGTAGTAGAGAGTCAAGCTTAGGATCAAATTGTTTAGAGTTGGTCTAAACCATTCCTTAAATTCCTGCGTATGCAGACAAATTGGTATCTTTACCCTCCACAGATAATTAGACCTTAGGAATGACATTAAATAAATGCAGATTCTAGGCGAAATATTTTTTACTCATTCCTTATCTAAGCTATCTACTATTTTTAAAATTAAATCAGAAATTATGTTTGGAGATATGCAAGAGAAGCAGGAAGCACTGCGAAAAACCCTTGGAGAAATGCGTCTGGAAGCAGAAGCAGGAGATGGCCTGGTAAAAGTAACCGTCAATGCTAACCGCGAAATTATCAATATTTCAGTTAAGCCAGAGGCGATGACCCCGGATGATCCGGAGCAGCTGGAAGATTTATTATTGGTAGCGGTAAACCGCGCTATGGCTACAGCGGCAGAAACCGAAGCAACAGAATCTCAAAAGCTAATTCAGGATATGTTACCACCGGGAATGGGCGGTTTGGCAGATATGTTTTCATAAATCAATTTGGCCAGGTCTATCAGGAATGGCTTTGATATGATTACGCAATTTGTCACACCCTCATAATAATTGTTGTTCAAATTCGTTTTTGCAAACAGGAGTACGCTGGATTATCCGACGAATTCCAACTTTTTTTACCGTTTTTATCCGAATTGGTGACCATTTGAAGAAAGTGGCCTGATTCTTTGAATCATTATTCTAATGAAATATTTCCTTACCATATTATTGATCTGTCTGACGTTGCCATTGTTTGCTCAACTGGAAGCGGGCCTGATTGCATACTATTCTTTTAATGATTGTACGCCCAGCGATAGTAGCGGCGTTACGGGGTCGGGTGCTTTTATTGGTTCTCCAGACTGTGTTTGCGGTGTCAGTGGAAACGCTATTGAACTGAATGGTTTTGATCAGGAGATGCTGATGCTCGGAAGAATTAACAATTCTTTTGAAAACGGAGATTTTACGATCAGTATGTATATCAAGTCTACCAGTGCGGCGGGAACGCAATCTTTGCTCAACAAGCGAGAAACATGCGGAGTGGTCAATAGTTTAGGAATTCGACTGAACCCGGCAGCCAATAGTATTTCGGTAGAAGTCAGCGAATCGAATGACCTGATGGCCAATGTAACTGGCTCACTGGATTTTGGGAGTTGCTGGCAACACGTAGTTGTCGTTCGATCCGGTGCCAAAACACAGTTGTATATAAATGCGGTGCTTGTTGAAGAAACCGTATCCAGTACCCGCGCCCGTGTGAGTCTGGGAAATAATGCGGTTATGTCTGTAGGGGGCGGTGCCTGTGTAAGTGAAGCGGTCGACAATCGCTTTTCTGGTTTGGTAGATGAAATTAAAATTTACGAACGTAGTTTTAATCAACAGCAAATAGATAATCTTTACCTTGCGCCCGACCGAATCTCCACAAGAGATACAACTATTTTTTTAGGTAACTCCGTAAATATTCGCACCACCAATTCCTGTGCGACGGATTTTGAATGGACACCGACCGACGGTTTAGACGACCCCGCTAGTCCTAATCCAGTTGCGAGTCCTTCGGAGACGACCACTTATACCGCGCTTTTTAACGATGGTATTTGCGCTGCGTTTGACAGTGTTACTATTTCTGTTATTAATCCAGATGAACTGGACTGTAATTTGGTTTTTTTACCTTCGGCTTTTACACCAAATGGAGACAATGTTAATGATGCTTATGGTATTAGCAATCCATACGCAATAGATGAACTAATCTCTTTCGAAATATTTGATCGCTGGGGTGGACGCATTTTTGCTACAGATGATGCGTTCGCACGATGGAACGGAAATTTTAAAGGAGAACCAGTCAACCCTGGTGTACTGTTATACAGAGTAAGATTTAGTTGTAATGGAGAAGAAGATACAACGGTGGGTAGCTTTTCAATTATTCGATAGAATAATAAAAAAGGAAGTTCTAAAATAAAGCCGTTGAGGTATTTCTTAAAGTTAAATACAGTTAATTGATAAATCAGTTACTAGCCCCTCTATCATATTCACCTGAAAACCCTCAGGGGGTTTTATTTGATCCAAATGACTTTAGATAGGTGTCTTTTCAATACATATTACGTCTTAGTATAATAGAAAGAACAAAATTAGAGCTTGCCCGATTTTAAAGTAGTTATATTTTATCATTATCATCAAATAAACCCACAACACATGCGTATTCACCATACTTTCCTTGTCTTAAGCGCTTTTATCATGATGGTATTGATATTTGCTTGTACTTCGGATCCTAAAGAAGCACCTCAGACCGAGGTAGTTACTCAAGTCGAAAACGCTGCTGCAGTGATTACAGAGGCAATTCCGCCATCCGCTCCTGTTCCTTCAGCAGAGGAAATTGCAGCCGCAGAAGCGGAAAAGGTAGCAGCAGAAAAAGCCGCAAAAAAAGAAAAGGAGATACTAGAAAGAAAAGAAAGAAAAGAAGCAGCTAGTAAAGAGCGTAGACGAAAACGCAGAGAGAAGAGAAAAAAATTAGCGGCAGAAAAAGCGGCAGCAGAAAAAACAGCTCAAAAAGCAGTTGCAGAAGCAAAATTGACCAAGACCACCAACTCCGGTACAGTTATTAGTTCGCCCGTAACGAGATCTTCAGTTCCGGAGGAAGACTTATCGGATATTGATCCTGATTTACTGGCAATGGTTCAAGGAAAATCAACTGGAGGAACGCCTAGAATTCGCTTCGATTCAAAATCTTTTGACTTTGGAAGAATCATTCAGGGAAAAGAAATAGATCACCAGTTTGAATTTACCAATACTGGCTCTGCACCATTGGTTATTAGCAACGTAGAAGTTACCTGCGGATGCACCACACCTTTTTATCCATTTATTCCAATCGAACCGGGCGAACGTGGAAAAATAAGTGTACATTTCAGCAGCAAGGGTCGACTGGGAAATCAAAGTCCGACCATTACGGTTTATACCAATACCGCCGACCCTGGTACTTACGAACTCAACCTAAAGGGAGTTATCGATACCGAGCGAGCAGATCAGTAAAAGGACATCAAACAAACAGCCGTCCAGAGATAATGAAAATTCCAAAATGGAAGCAGCAGAAAAACAAAACCACTACACAAAAAATTTACTTAAAAAAGCGAATCTGCTCTATCAAGCACGTAGTCTCGAAGAAGCAGTGATCGTCGCCCAGGAAGCGAAAAACTTATGTGCACTCAGCGGAGATAACGCGGGAGCAATTACGAGCAATTTACTCTTAGCCAGCATCTTTGATACTTCTGGTCGCTATCATGGTGATACCCAAAAAATACGTCAGGCTCAAACCTTTATCCGTACTGCTGCGACGCTGGTCAATCCAAATATTTCCCGTCAACAGTTGGCTGTAGAGTTAGCGCAAGCCAGGACGTACCTGAGCAAGAAAGCCTCGAAAACAGCAGAAATACACTTAAAGAAATGCCTCACCCATAGTCAGGAGGTAAAAGAAATATCCTACCAAATTCGCGCCCTCATCGGTCTAAGCGAAAATGCAACCCATCAAAATAACTTTGATAAAGCGCTTGGTTACGCCGAGACGGCTAAGGAATTATTAGACCATAAAAATATACGTCGCGCCGACTCGCTCGTCGCTACGGTGTATAATCAATTGAGCCAAATCTATTTTAAACAACAGGAGTACGATACAATGTTAGACTGCAGTGAAAAAGTACTGGAGATTAGCACCAAATCGGGAGATGTAGAAAAAGAAATTAATGCGTTAAAGAATATTGCGATTTACCATGCGGCCAAGTCCAGCTATAAAAAAGCCATGCAGTTTTTTCTGGATTCTATGGATAAAAGCAGAAGTATCAATTATCGCTATCATACGGGACAATGTCTCATCAACATTGCGACCATCTACGCCAACCTTTATAATCACGAAGATGCTATCTCTCGTTATCAAATGGTTCTGGAAAAATATAGTGATATAATTAGTAAAAATACGCGAATTGTTATTTATAATAATCTGGGAAACATCTACTATGTTTCAGACCGACTTACCCAGGCAACAGATTATTTTGAGAAGGCAAATAATCTGGCACAACAGCGTAATTACAATGAAATGATTATCCTGTCACTTGCTAACTTAAGTCGCGCGTATATTGCTAAAAAGAAAATTAAACTTGCGGAAGAAAAAGCGAAAGAAGCGGAAACACTAATAGAAAACCAGGGAGATATAAATGGTCGTCAGATTAACTTACTCAACCTCGGACATATTTACTACCTTCAGGGTGATTTAGAAAAAGCCATGTTATTCACTAGCAAGGGAATTGCGGCGGCCAACCGAATGAAGGATGAAACTAACGAAGTGCAGGGCTATCAGTTGATGTCAAATATTTATCAGCTACAGGGTGATTATAAAACAGCGCTTGACTACCAACATATTTATTCCAAAGCGCAGGATAAATTTGCAAAGGAGCAACGCAACCGGCAAATTATTGATTTGGAGATAAAAAACGCTATTAAAGAAAAGCAAAAAGAAATCGAGCAGCTAACTCGTGAAAATGAATATCAGGCGTTATTATTAAAGCAAAATGAACAAATTGCGGAGCAGAACGCGATGTTGGTCGCCGCCAATGAGGAACTCCGCCAGTTTGCTTACGTTGCTTCCCACGATCTAAAAGAGCCTATCCGAATGATTGGCAGCTACACTCAATTAATAGAAAGAAAGCACAAGCATCAGTTTACGGAAGACTCTCAAACTTATTTTACCTATGTAAAAGAAGGTGTTGTCAGGATGAATAATTTATTGGATGCTCTTCTAAAATATACGATGGTCAGCAAGACAGAAGAAACTTTTGAAAAAGTATCACTGGGAGATATTGTAGAAGTTGCGGTCATCAACCTTCGGGTCAGTGTGGACGAGCACAATGCGGTAATCAATTGTCACGAATTACCACAAATCATGTCGATCCGATCTTTATTGATCCAACTTTTTCAAAATTTGATTAGCAATGCAATTAAGTTTAAAAAGCCTGATGGACATCCAGAAATAACAATCTCCGCAGAAACGACCAAAGAGGAAGTTATTATCAAGGTCAGTGATGATGGCATCGGTATCAAACCAGAATATAAGGAAAGAATATTTGTTATTTTTCAACGCCTTCATACTCGATCAGAATATGAAGGTACGGGCATTGGCCTGGCGATCTGTCAAAAGATCGTACAGCGGATCGGTGGTCGTATTTGGGTAGAATCAGAAGTTGGAAAGGGGGCTAACTTTTTTATAGCTTTGCCGAGGCACTAAGTTAATATGTATTTCAAATTGTTAATTTTTTCCTGGACATTGAGAACAGTTAATTAGTGATTGGTTAATCGGTCCTTCCAACGCATAGGTATCGCACTCTAAAGTATTTGAAAAACTCAAAAAAGACTCGTCTAAGGTATCATCTACTTTGATCCCGACGCACTAGCAATTTTTTTTAGACAAGCGCTTAAGGAACAACGATCTAATAGATTCAGAATTATGACTAATATTTTTTGTGCCTAAGGATCATTAAAAGAATAACTTATGGAAATAATAGACGGAAAAAATCTTGTAGATTTATTGGCAACAAAAAATCTGGACTGGAAGGTCGCGGATAATTCAATTCAAAAAAAATTTGTATTCAAAAATTTTATCGAAGCTTTTGGCTTTATGTCTCGAGTGGCTATTTTAGCAGAAAAACAAAACCATCATCCCGAATGGTCTAATGTGTATAATATGGTCAACATAACCTTAACTACGCACGATGCCGGTGGCGTAACAAAAAAAGACCTTAAACTGGCCACAGCAATTAAAGCACTTTCTTAAATGGTCTGTTGATTGGTAACTATTGAATCGTACAAACGATCCAAAACCTGTACTAAAGCTTGAAGAGCAAAAGAAAGAAAAAAAGCAAACAAACACTCTGGCGCGGGAAGCAGCTACTTCTTCAGGAGTAGGTTCAAAAACTGCAAATGTCCAGTATTTTATTTTTCTTCTTTTTTCTTAAAATCTCCATTTTTCCAGGCTTTAAAAAACTGTCCCCAGGCAATCGGATTAAAGATATTCATGGGTGGCGTTTGTCCGATGTAATAACTTTTACGCGCCTGTTCCCGCAAATAGTAATTGGCATTTTCAGTACCGTCGTACTTAGTCGCTTTCTCCACCTTTGCGAGGACATCCTTTGCCAGGTTTTCCATTGCACGTTCCTGTAAATCCTGCGTGACATCAAGCGCCAGAAATTCCAGTTTAAAATGTTCTTTACTAGGCCAGGGAAAAACCACTGTCTCTGGTAAATTAAACGTATCCTGAGTCATCAACTGAATCAGCGAATACCGTGTCTCTGTCAGACTATCGGGTACGGTAATTTCTACACTCTCGTATCCAACGGAAGAAAAAATCAGGGTATCTGTTTTTTCAATAACAATCGAGAAAAAACCGGTATAGTCAGAGTAAGTACCCCGTGCTTTATTTTTTACAGCGACATTGACATAAGGAATAGGATATAAGTTTTCATTACTACCATCCAGGATCATCCCGGAAAATTGCACCAGAGAATCCTGATCCGTCTGGGCAGAAAGACGCGTACCAAAAATACTGATGATACTTAAAAAGAAAATTACGAATCTGATTCTCATGTAGATATTTTTATTAGACGCACTCCGTCCGATCAAGGTTGTTACTATTAACAAGATACAGAAGATTAACGCAGAATAAAGAATTTTAGCTTAAAAATCGATTGATTCTTAACAGTGTTTAACGACGTTTGTCGGTCGCGACGCAATAAGGCCAAAAACCAGTAGCGGCACCCAACCTTTTTAAAACGATTGATTTTTTTAGAAAAATCTATAAGGCCAACTTCAAAACATCCTCCATCTTCTCCACATAATTAATTTTTAACCCCGTAATATAGACCGGTTTAATTTCTTCTACGTGCTTGCGATTTTCTTCACAAAGAATCAGATGCTTGATTCCAGCTCGCTTGGCAGCCAAAATTTTCTCTTTGATTCCTCCTACTGGAAGTACTTTTCCTCGTAAGGTAATCTCTCCAGTCATTGCCAGGAATGGCTTAACAGGCTTTTGCAAAAAGACACTGGCCAGTGCTGTCAGCATTGTTATTCCCGCAGACGGACCGTCTTTAGGAATCGCTCCCTCCGGTACATGAATATGAATATCACGCTCTTCAATCAACTGACTTGTAATACCGAGTGCTTCGGAGTGTGCTTTCAGATAACTTAAGGCCGTCGTAGCGGACTCCTTCATCACGTCTCCTAGATTTCCAGTCAGCGTTAACTTTCCTTTTCCTTTATTAAGACTGGCTTCGATAAATAAAATATCTCCTCCTACTCTCGTCCAGGCCAATCCTACTGCTACACCAGATACTTTATGATCTATATAAATCTCTCGGCTATATTTGGAAGGACCAAGCATTGCTTTTAGTTCTGCCGCTGTAACGTTTACCAAGTTCGTTTCTTCCATTGCGATCTGCTTGGCAGCGTTACGCATTACTCCCGCTATCTGCCGATCGAGCGAACGCACACCAGATTCTCTGGTATATTTCGCGATGATGGCTTTTAATGCATCGTTATTTATTTTAATCTGCTTGGCTTTTAAACCGTGCTCCGATCGTTGTTTGGGAACTAGATGTTTTTTTGCGATCTCCATTTTTTCTTCCAAGGAATATCCACTCACTTCGATAATTTCCATTCGATCCAGTAACGCTGGTTGGATGGTGCTGAGCGAATTCGCCGTAGCGATAAATAATACTTTAGAAAGATCATAATCTGCTTCCAGATAATTGTCGTGGAAGCTAGTATTTTGTTCTGGATCTAATACTTCCAATAATGCGGAAGATGGATCACCCCGATGGTCTTTCCCTACTTTATCAATCTCATCCAAAATAAAAACAGGATTAGAGGAGCCAGCCTTTTTAATCGATTTTATAATCCGACCCGGCATCGCACCGATATAAGTTTTTCTATGTCCGCGAATTTCAGATTCGTCGCGTAATCCACCCAATGACATCCGGATAAATTTACGATCCAGGGCACGAGCGATGGATTTACCCAAAGAAGTTTTTCCGACTCCGGGAGGACCAACCAGACAAATAATGGGCGCCTTCATATCTCCTTTTAATTTAAGAACGGCGAGGTGCTCCAGAATTCTTTCCTTGATATCTTCCAAACCAGCATGATCCTTGTCCAGGATTTTTTTCACTTTTACCAAATCAAAGTTATCCTCGGTATATTCTTCCCACGGCAAGTCCAGTAATAATTCTAAATAATTTAGCATGACTGAATACTCCGCTACCTGCGGATTCATGCGTCGAACTTTTTTGATTTCCCTGGTAAACAATTCGTCTACTTCTTTTGACCACTTTTTACTTTTACTTTTTTCAATCAGTGCTCTGATTTCATCCTCCTGCGGGTTGTGTCCGAGCTCTTCCTGAATGGTTTTTAATTGCTGATTTAGAAAATAATCCCGTTGTTGTTTTTCAATATCACCCCGCACTTTGGATTCAATCTGATCTTTGAGCTGCAAGAGTTGCAATTCGCTATCCATGTGTTCCATGACCACGTGTGCCTTTTCATTCAGATCATCCATTTCCAGGATGGCTTGTTTGTGCTTTAGCTTTATCCCGAGATTAGAGGCAATGAAGTTGAGTAGAAATGGATGTCCACTAATATTGCGCAACATCAGGTTGGCTTCGGTAGGAATATTGGGAGACAGGTCAATTATCTGTCGGGCCATATCCTTGATTGAAGAGACGATTGCTTCAAACTCCAGATCGTCGTCTTCCACTGGATGGAGCGACCGGATGGCTACTCTTGCTTTCATGTAAGGAACTTCCCGCACCATTTCTACCATGCTAAATCGTCGTCGTCCCTGAATGATTGCGGTAGCTGTTCCGTCGGGCATTCGTAGCAATTTGATAATCCGGGCGATTGTACCTATTTTATGCAGGTCATTTACCGAAGGATCTTCTACTTTGGCATCTACCTGAGAGAGGACCGCAATAATGCGATCATTTTCGTAAGCCTCATTAATTGCTTTGATAGACTTATCTCGTCCAACTGTAATAGGGATTATAATCCCGGGAAATAAAATGGTATTTTTTATAGCGAGTACCGGTAGTACCTCGTCATATTCTTCATTATCTTGCATTTCGTCTTCTTCTTCCATAGAAAACAAAGGCATAAACTCCGTATCCCCATCCAGCCCGTGAGGGGGCAAAAAATCTTCAAACATACTCATTGATCAATAGTTTTTGTGGCTGACCTTGCCAAAAAGGAAAGATACCCATAAGCCGGTCTAATGTCAAGTTGTCAGTATCAACAAAATACTGGGTTCGCCAGACATTGGCATTAAGTTGGTCAATATTTGTGCCACCAGCTAATTGTCAGATTTTCGGAGAAAAAAATACATTTTTTGTCACCTTTACCTGCTATAAAGGCAGTAAGGAATGTTGATAAAATAAATTAAGCCATTATGCTTCATCTTTTTAATCGCCATTCCTGGTGTGACGTACATTATTTGTTAGACCGCTGCTTCTGAAGATTTCTCAGCTTCCTTTTCTGCAGTTTCTTTACGTACCCTCTCCTCTTCTTCATCAGTCAGCTCCTCTGTTTCCACGCGAAGGTTTTTGATAATAAATTCCTGCCGACTTGGTGTATTTTTACCCATATAGTAGGAAAGCACATGTTCAATACTGGTTTCTTCACTGAGCACTACCGGGTCCAGTTTGATATCCTCGCCGATAAACGCACCAAACTCATCCGGAGAAATCTCTCCCAATCCTTTAAATCTCGTAATTTCCGCTTTACCTCTCAATTTTTTAACGGCTTCTTGTCTTTCTGATTCCGAATAACAATAGTAGGTTTTACTTTTATCCCTGACCCGAAACAAAGGAGTATCTAAAATGTAGAGGTGTCCACTTCGTACCAAATCCGGAAAAAATTGTAAGAAAAAGGTAAGTAGTAATAATCTGATGTGCATACCATCGACATCCGCATCCGTGGCTACTACTACCCGATTAAAACGTAGATCATCCAAGGTATCTTCAATATTAAGTGCGTGTTGTAATAAGTTAAATTCCTCATTTTCGTACACTACTTTTTTGGTCAATCCAAAACAGTTAAGCGGTTTACCCCGCAAACTAAAAACAGCCTGTGTTTTTACATCCCGCGCCTTGGTAATAGATCCACTCGCAGAATCTCCCTCCGTAATAAAGATAGTGGATTTGAGGGACATCTCAGCGTTGGCTTTTTTACCTGTATCATTATAGTGAACTCTGCAATCGCGTAATTTTTTGTTGTGTAGATTGGCTTTTTTAGCACGTTGATTTGCCAGTTTTTTAATTCCGGCAATTTCTTTCCTTTCCCGCTCTGATTGAATAACACGGCGTTCTATAGCTTCGGCGACTGCCTTGTTTTTTAACAAGAAATTATCCAGATCACTGGCCAGGAAATCATTGATAAATTTACGAACGGTCGCACCTCCGGGAGCGATGTGCGTAGAACCTAGTTTGGTCTTGGTTTGCGATTCAAAAACGGGCTCTTCCACGCGAACACTGATCGCGGCTACGATAGAAGCACGAATGTCTTTTGCATCGTAAGATTTTTTCTTTTCTCTTTTAAAATAATTCTGTAACGTACTTGCAAATGATTCTTTAAAAGCGGTTAAATGTGTTCCACCTTGTGTGGTATTTTGTCCGTTTACGAAAGAGTAATACTGTTCTCCGTACTGCTGTCCGTGAGAAATCGCTAATTCAATATCATCGCCTTTAAGATGAATAATTTCGTAGCGCAGGTGCTCACTACCATTCGTTTTACGGTGTAGCAAATCGAATAATCCCCGACGGGAAAAAATAGATTTATCGTTAAAATTAATCCTAAGTCCAGCGTTCAGGTAGGCGTAGTTCCAAAGCTGATTTTCGACATACTCGGAGCGATATTTATATTTTTTAAATACAGAACTATCAGGTTGAAATTGAATCATTGTTCCATTTTCTCCCGCACCTTTTTTTATCCTGGCATCGTTGGTGACGTTTCCTCTTTCAAATTCTGCCACCTTCGTTTTTCCCTCCCGAAATGCCTGCACCTTAAAGTGATCCGAGAGTGCGTTGACTGCCTTGGTCCCTACCCCGTTTAATCCAACTGATTTTTTAAATGCTTTAGAATCGTATTTACCACCTGTATTAATTTTAGAAACACAATCCACTACTTTTCCTAAAGGAATTCCACGACCATAATCCCGAATGGTTACGACACCATCTTCGATTTTTACATCAATTTCTGCACCATACCCCATAACATATTCATCAATAGAATTGTCAATAACTTCCTTTAGTAAAATATAAATACCATCGTCGGGAGAAGAACCATCCCCCAATTTACCGATATACATTCCAGGACGAATACGGATATGTTCGCGCCAGTCGAGTGACCGAATATTATCTTCATTATAGGTAACCTTTTTCATCTGTTTGCGCGTATTTTTAGTAGTGTTTCTGATGGTGGATTTTTGAGCACGGGTGCGAGTGGCCATAGTGATAAATTTAGAAATTCACTTTTCTTCCGACCGATCAAAAATTCCTTACAAAAGTAAAGATATCCGTTGACTTAAAAAAGTCTGTTGAAGAGGGAAGATAGGTTATTTAGGTTATAGACGTTTTGTATAAATAGTGGGAATAAAGAGACCGGAACGAAATAGGTGATTTCGTTCCGGTTTTTTCTTGTAGAAACAAGGCATATAAAATACCTGCAAAATTATTTTTTCTACCAAAGGCTCAGCAACCCGGTTCGGTTCATGTCTTTGACGTCATTGACCAATCCGAGATTCACCTCGGGAGAGTGCAGTGGTAAAGTAGCTTTACGATCGTCCCAGATTTCTACCTTCATTTCGCGCGCAAAAGCTTTGGCCAGATCGCCCATATCTTTTGCGTAATCTTTTGGCTTACCCAGTGCAACGAATAAGTCGATGACGGCCATCCGGATGATCTCGTATTTATCCAGCTTAAAAAGCATTTTAAGGACTGTTTGATTCTTATAATTGTTGCCAACCTCTTCCATCTTCTCTTTGAGTTCCTGGACAGAATATCCTAACAAGCCAGCTCGATACTGCCACCATTTGTAAGCGTTACTATTTGCACCAAATGAAAGCTGGTGTTGTTTTTCAACCGATTTTTGGCAAGAAATCAAGCCCATAACTTTTGTCAATTCAATAACTGCCAGCACTTGATCTTTGGTAAGGCGTTCACCTGAAACTTCCTTTTTTCCTTTTTGCTCGTGGCTCAAAATCAATTTTGCACACATCTGCTTCACCGGACTATCAGAACTCAAAGTAATTAGTCGCGCCATTTCCAGCGAAATATAGTAATCTTTCAATTTGCTATGCTGCATGGTTTTAACTGCAAAATCCTTTAACTCCTGTGGTGTTCGGATATCATCCTTAAAGGCATAAACATCCCTTAGCCAATGCTCCACATTTTTATTGTACTTGTGGGCTGGAAGTTTAAGGGCAGCGTGCAAATTAGTGGCAGTAACTACCTGTGTTCCTTTTTTGCTTACCAATAATTGAAGTTCCATATTTTAATCTTTTTGTTTGTATTAGGCTAAAAATTGCCAAAAAACAGTTTGATCACAGTGCAATTTAAAAACAATTTGTGAATAAAACAATTTTTGTTTTAAATTTATTGCGTTTTTCTTCACTTTAAACACAAAAACATATAAACTTATTATTTTAGGAGTATATTTTTGTCATCAAAATAGATATATTTGACAACAGGCGGCTTCTGGACGAGGACTTCCAAGCAAGCGGATATTTAACTTTCTGGGCAAGCACAGTTATTGAGAATATTGCCAATACAGTTTTTTAGATAGTCAAGTTATACGTTAATCCATACAAAGTCAATGGGTTACGTATTGAAAGGGACTGATAAGAACGAAAATAAATGGTAATGATGAGGTTTCTTTTGACGATTTGACTACTAGATTTTTTTATCTTTAATTTCATTCCAGGTTTTAAATAATGTCTCCTGATCAGGACGATCTGCGGGTATCTCCCGTAAGGGTTCGCAAGCTTCCAGGTGTTTAAAACAATCTCCGGGTAACGTCTGATATAGTTTGGTTCCTTTCGTTTTCCACGCGATCATCTCATCGGTTACTTCCCGAATGACTTTTCCGGGATTTCCAACGACAAGACTGCGCTCGGGGATGACGGTGTTGGCTTTGACGAAAGTCAGTGCACCAATAATCGAATTAGCTCCCAACACCACATTGTCCATAATCACGGCATTCATGCCCACCATAACATTGGCGCCAACGTGGGCACCGTGGATGATCGCACCGTGTCCGATGTGAGCACCTTCGTCGAGTTGGACGATTATACCAGGAAACATATGGATCGTACAATTTTCCTGAACATTACACCCATCCGCAATGACAATGCCTCCCCAGTCTCCCCGGATAGCGGCGCCGGGGCCGATGTAGACGTCTTTGCCAATGATCACATTGCCCGTTATGGCAGCCTGAGGATGCACAAAGGAGGAAGGATGGACGACGGGGCGGAAGTTTTTAAATTGGTAAATCATTAGTTTGATTAATCGGTTATAATAATGAATTAGTCCCTCTAGCGTACAAAATTTTAGTAAATACTTTCGGTTTAAATTTTGATACAACTAATTTTTTCCAAAAGAAAAACGGATAACGATCATCACAATCATCATCCGTTTCTTTTTTATTTTTAGTCTTGACCTTTATCAGTCTCCGCTAAAAGCAGATAGTAAGTACAAGATTTCAGAATATAGCCATACTAAGGTAAATAGCAAGCCCATTCCGAAGTACCATTCCATGTAAGCAGGTGTACGCATCTTTTCTCCTTTATCAAAATCGTCAAAATCAACGGCCAGTTTAAGAGAAGCAACGGCTACAATAACCAGGCTGATACCAATACCGATCATCGACTGGTCGTGTAAAAAAGGAACGTCGATGCCGAACATATACAGTCCTAATTCTACCATATATACCAACATAATTCCACCGACAGCCATCATAACCATGCTACGGAACTTTTCGGTTACTTTGATGATACCTGTCTTATACAAAAACAGCATCGTAAATAAAATACCAAAGGTCAGGGTAGCTGCTTGAAAAATAATTCCATCGAATACAAAACTATAAACGTAAGAAATACCTCCCACAAACAATCCCTGCATAATTGCATAAATAGGCGCAAAAACAGGAGATTTAGAGGGATTTTTTGCGGTGATAAAACTAATTACCGCACCGGCGATAACCGCACCGATAATCAGAAACTTACTCGCAAACATCCAACCGATCGCCGAAGCGGCCAGCATAATTCCAAAAAGAATAAATGTTTTATTGACCGCTCCACTTACAGTCATCAGGTCACCGGAGTAAACCAATTCTGAATCCAAAGGCTGCGCTGTTTGCTTTTTCAGCGTTTCCTCCTTAATCAGCGGATTATTGGATTTAAAAAAATCTCGCATATAATTATATTTTAGTGATTTTATAAAAATAAATAGAAGATAAAACTAAGCACCTTCCTCGTAACTATACAATTATTTAGACGATATGTTCGAAAAAAGTCTCTCCTTTTCGCTGCATTCGCCGTAACAATGAACTACAACGATAACGATCCTCGTGGTATTCATCGTACAAAGCATCTATTTGTTTAACACAATTATCAATCCCGATTTCGTCCGCCCAAGCCAGCAATCCTTTCGGATAGTTAACGCCTTTGGTCATCGCCAGGTCGATATCTTCCCGATTGGCGATTCTCAAATGTAAGGCATCCGCGGCTTCGTTGATCAACATTACCAAGATACGGGAAAATATTTGATTTCCTAACACCTTGTCTTTATTTGGTTCAGGACGCACACTATTTTCTCCATATTCGTAGTATCCCTTTCCGGATTTACGTCCCAGGTAGCCTGCCTCCGATAGTCGTTGTTGGGTAAAAGCAGGTCGATAACGCGGATCGTAGTAGAAAGCTTTAAAAACGGTAGCCGTCACCGTATAGTTAATATCGTTTCCAATATAATCCATCAGGGTAAAAGGTCCCATTCTGAAACCACCGATTTCCGTCATCACCCAATCAATCGTAGCAGGTTCGGCGATTCCTTCTTCGTACATCCGTAATGCCTCTCCGTAAAAAGGACGCGCTACTCGATTGACAATAAAACCCGGCGTATCTTTGGCTAATACAGTTAACTTTCCCATTTTATCAATCCAGGTTCTGGCAGTTTTAAGAACTTTGGCATCCGTCTGAATAGCGGGAATAACTTCTACCAATTTCATCAACGGCGCAGGATTAAAAAAGTGAATCCCCACTACCCTCTCCGGATGTTCACAAGCCGCCGCAATACTCGCAATGGAAAGTGAAGAAGTATTGGAAGCCAAAATACATTCAGCACTAACAATATCTTCTAATTTTTTAAAAACAGATTGCTTAATCTCTAAATTTTCGATAATAGCTTCGATGACAAGATCGCTTTCCCTGGCTGCTGCCAAATCTTCGGCTAGATATAAGCGGCCAAAAATAGCCTTCGCATCCCCATCGCTCATACGTCCTTTTTCAGCGGAGCGATTGAGCATTTTTAAAATAAAAGCCTGTGCTTTTTTAAGTGCTTCCCCGTTGGTATCGTAGAGGATCACCTTGTGACCCGCTGTGGCCGCTACCTGTGCAATACCCGTACCCATAGAACCAGCACCGAGTACCGTAATCGTAATATTTTTATTCACAATGATAATTTATTTTCCGGTGAACGTAGGTTTTCTTTTTTCGACAAAAGCAGTAATCCCTTCTTTATAGTCAGCCGTATTGCCCGCCGTTGTTTGTAATTGTTCTTCGATTCCCAGTTGAGTATCCAAATCATTATGGAAGGAATAATTTAAAGCCCGCTTGGTGAGTCCAAGTCCAGCAGTAGGCATTCCTGCGAGTTTGGTAACGATCGCTTTCGCTTCTTTTTCAAAACTATCATCTGGGAAATAGCGGAAGATCATTCCGATGCGCTCGGCTTCGACAGCAGACACTTTCTCGCCTAACATCATGAGGGCAGATGCTTTTTGAAAACCAATTAATCGGGGTAAAAAGAAAGTGCCTCCCGAATCAGGAATCAATCCAATTTTACTAAAGGCCTGTAAGAAATAAGAAGATTCTGTTGCCACTACGATATCACAACAAAGTGCCAGATTTGCTCCCGCTCCGGCAGCGATTCCGTTGACAGCCGCAACGATGGGTTTTTCAATTTCGCGAATAAGTTGTACAATTGGATTGAAGTGCTCACCAACAATTTTATTGAGATCTGGTCCATCAGGATCAACGATCTCACCGATGTCTTGACCGGTACAAAAAGCTTTGCCAATTCCAGTAAGGTAGATCGCACGGACGGTTTCATTGTCCCGGGCCACGACGAGGGCTTCTTGTAAAGTCATCGCCAGGTCCTTGTTGACCGCGTTGTATTTATCAGGCCGATTAAGGGTGATATAAGCGACATTATCTTCGATGGTGAATAGTATCGGATCCATATGAGTGGTTAGAATTTGGTTAGTAATAGAATAAAGGACGAAAATACGAAAATAGAAGATGGATAATGGATAATGCGCTGCTGTGATTAATTATGGAACGGTTCAATGAAGGAACAAAGTAATCTTCTTTCCTTATCTGCCTTTAACCCGCTGATTTAGTGGATTATATCCAAAAAATTATTAATTTAGTTTCCACAACCTAAAACAGGTATAAATATTGTAAAAAATAGCCATAAGTAGGTGAATATTATTTTTTTTATTCTAAATATTTCTTTACCTATTATTTTTTTGTAGGAAACCTTTGCTATTCAAGTCAAATTAACCCTGATAAAGCCCTTAATCCTGATGACCGTCTAAAAATTAATAGGCCCAACCCAATTTTTACGTGACCTCAAAATCAATAAATTATGTTGCAACCTTATACTGGCCCCTGGAATTTTGAACAGGCCGCTCATTTGTTACGTCGTACGACTTTCGGACCTAACAAAGCGCGTATTCAACAGGCGCTCGACGAAGGCATGGAAGGAACTTTTCAGACACTTTTTTCCGCACCACCTCTACGGGAGTTACCCGTTTATTATGATTTTGAATCCGACCCTCAGGCAGCCAATGGAGAAACCTGGGTCGGTAAACCAATTGACAATACCATCACCGACATTTATTTTGCCCGATACAAAACAATTTATAACGGTTGGTTGAGCGGAATGCGGCAAGACAATCAGACGATCACCGAACGACTTACTTTGTTTTGGCACAATCATTTTGTGATCTCAGAATCCGGTTCTCCCAATATGAACTGGAAATATTTTTCCCTTATTCGGGAATTTGCGCTGGGTAATTTTAAAGAATTAACCAAACGAGTTACCATTGACCAGTCGATGCTCATCTACCTAAACGGTACCCTTAATTACAGAGATGAGCCAAACGAAAATTACGCACGGGAGTTACTCGAATTATTTACCATCGGAAAAGGACCATTAGCCGGACCGGGAGATTATACTACTTATACGGAACAAGATGTTGTGGCCATTGCACGCGCCTTAACCGGATGGTTTGCCTGGGCTCAAGTTCCACAGCCTGCCCAGTTCTGGAATTGGAATCACGATCAGGGAACCAAACAATTGTCTCACCGCTTTGACAATCAGGTAATCCTAAATGCCGGAGAAGATGAGTACAAAAATGTGATTGATATTATCTTCGAAAAAGAGGAGGTATCCCGTCATATTTGTCGTCGACTTTATACCTGGTTTGTGTATTACGATCTCAATCCTGCCGTCGAAGCAGCAGTCATCGAACCGATGGCGCAAATATTAAGAGACAATGATTACAATATTCAACCAGCGCTAGAAGCTTTACTACGTAGTCAACATTTCTTCGATGCCGGCATGAAAGGTTGTATGATCAAAAATGTATTTGAACATTTCTTTTCCTTTTTTAACACTTTTAATGTTTCTGTCCCTGACGATTTTGCACAAGAACAAATGATGTGGCTGCTTTTCCGTTTTAACTTAAAAGAACTAGGAATGTCGGTCATGAGCATACCGAGCGTAGCAGGTTGGCGCGCTTACCATCAATCACCTATATTTTACAGAGACTGGGTCACATCAGCGAGTGTTGCCTTACGAACCGAGATGATCACCAAAATAAATGGCATCATCAATTATGTAAGTCCGGGAACAGTCGGAATTGATCTGATCGAAATTGTCGGATCCATGGACAATCCATCCGATGTAAATAGTTTGATCGAAGAACTGGGTGGCCTGTTTTATCCAAGAGCGATGACGCTTGCACAACGCGACTACTTTAAAGAAGCCCTGATTCCCGGTTTACCAGATTTTGAATGGACGGTCGAATACGAAAATTATCTGGCGAATTCGAACAATCAAATGATTCGACAAACCCTGGAACACAAATTACTCGGCTTGTTTTTCTCAATGATTACAGTTCCTGAATTCCAGTTGATGTAGAACAGAAGTATTCGTTTAAGGCTATCCAAGTATTTATCATAATAAAAAATTAAAAAATGAAAAGAAGATCTTTCCTGAAAAAAAGCAGCCTGATGACCTTACCTGCCTTTTTAGGTGGATACGAACTGGCGGCCCTGTCTTCCAGCAATATGTTTAATCTGGTCAATGGAGACGATGATAAAGTATTGGTTTTAATTGACCTGAATGGTGGCAACGACGGCCTCTCCTCTTTCGTTCCACTGGATTATTTTGACAATCTTGCCAATGCGCGTCCTAACCTCTACCTTCCGGAAAACCAGTTACTGACCATGACGGATACAATTGGTCTGCACCCCTCCATGGAAGGGATTAACAACTTATACGATAACGGTAATCTTACGGTTGTACAAGGCGTCGCTTATCCCGACCAAAACCGATCACATTTCCGCTCGGCAGATATCTGGAACACTGGTGTAAAAGCGGATGAGTTCAAACCTACAGGCTGGATGGGCCGTTATTTTGATGCCGAATTTCCCGGTTATCCAGGTGATTATCCCAATGATGATTGTCCGGATCCTTTTGCACTCACTTTAGGAAAATCAATTTCAGGAACCTGTCAAGGTGCCGATTCTAATTTTAGTCTCGCGCTCATAGATGTAGACTATTTGGGTGGACTAACAACGGGCGTAGAAGCTCCGTTACCAAATGATTGTTACGGCGCAGAATTGGGTTATATAGTAGATACTTTTAAGAAAAGTAACGCGTACGCAGAACGAATTGTAGATGCGGTTGACAATGGAAATTCTATCGTAGCATATCCAAATAACAGTATTGCCGAACGACTGAAAGTAATTGCGCAAATGATCTCGGGCGGTTTGAAGACCAAGGTTTTTGTGATTCGTCAGGGCGGCTATGATACCCACGCGAATCAGGTGATAGAAGGCAATACCACCGCAGGTAATCACGCAAATTTATTAAAAGAGTTATCTGATGCTATCTACGCTTTTCAGGAAGACCTGAAAGCTTTGAATATTGATCAGCAGGTGATCGGCATGACGTTTTCCGAGTTTGGTAGAAAGATTATTTCTAACGCAGGACTTGGAACAGATCACGGAACGGCGGCACCCATGATGATCTTCGGAAGTTGTATCAACGCTGGTGTAATTGGTAGTAATCCCGAGATCGGAACCAACGTCGATATTGATGAAGGCGTCGCCATGCAATATGATTTTAAATCAGTTTATGGATCGGTGATGATGGACTGGTTTGGGGTATCGGAGGCCGATGTCAGGACTTATCTTTTTGAGGACTTCCAGCATATTCCAATCATAAATGCTTGCAATACTACCAGTACGCAACACTTTGAGCCAGCACCAAACATTACCGTCAGCAGTTACCCAAATCCTTTCCGAAATCGATTTACCGTATCCGTTACGACAGATCGAACAGAAATGGTACGGATTGATGTAGCTGATGTGGCAGGTAAAATGGTCAAGTCAGTAACGAATCGTTCGCTGGGTCGTGGTACACACGAAATTCCGGTGGATGGTGGTGATTTGAATGGAGGAATTTATTTTGTGCGGGTACAGGTGGGGAAGGCCGTGAAGACGTTGCGGATGATGCGAGGGTAACAAGTCTAATGAATAATGACTCTTTTGATGTGTTTTTTTTAGTCCACGTATATCACTTTCAAACCAGCTTTTTTCATGACTGGATTTTCAGAAGAAAAAAGATCATCGCCCATGATTTGTTGGTATTCTTTAATTGGCAGATTGTTGGTTACTTCAAACTGAACGATACGGTCTGTCAGTTTTCCGCCTTTCCAGTCCACTGCTTTTCCCGCAATATCTCCATCTACTTCAAAACCGACAAGCATAAAAGGTTTTCCATTTAAGGCCTGAATATCGCCGAGGGTCGTTCCCATTTTGATTAAGATATCCTGACTTGCGGACGCCATTCTTATTTTTTTAATTTGATTATCTGCACCGTAGGTAACACGCATTTTTTTACCTACTATATCCGGATTGGCACCCGGAGGGCCTTCTTCTACATCAGTTTCCAATAGATTAGCAGGTAGACTTACCGCAGGATTTTCATCCAGGTCACTTATTCGAATTTTGATACTTTCGCCTTTTTTATTCCTAAAAAAATAATCGGTGGCCGCAGCATATACCGTGGCTGATTCGTAGATCATCTCTTCGACTTTAACGCTTGTTTTTTCCAGCGTTGCACTATCGGTTTGGGTAGCATCAGTGGTAGGTGTATTACTAGTCGATGCAGGTTTATTTTGGCAGGCCATCATCGTAAAAAAGAAAAGAATAAAAGTATAATAAAGTGGTCGAGCGTTTTTCATTAAATAAAGGTAATAAAAAAATGGTGATCGCCATATTTCGTTAACCGATGTGGAAGTAAATATCCGTTATCTGACCTTTTATTTTACTAAAATTCAGGTCACCCAAGGAAGCGGTTTTTGGCTATCTTTACCGACTTTAATCTTTTCCTAATTTATTTTTGTGGTCAAAGCACGCAATGCCGAATGGCTAAACTATCTCTTATTATTATTACTCAGTCTCGTCTGGGGAAGTTCCTATATTTTAATTAAAAAAGGATTGATCGCCTATAGCGCTCCACAGGTCGCCTGTCTGCGAATTGCGATTTCCTCTCTCACTTTTTTACCTGTTTTTTTACTCCGTTTCCGCCAGATTGACTGGTCTAAATTTAATTCTCTTGCGGTAGTCGGATTAACAGGAAGTTTTATTCCTGCCTTTCTATTTTCGTTTGCACAGACGGAGATCAATAGTTCAATGGCGGGCGTATTGAGTTCGCTGACGCCTTTATTTACCCTTATTCTGGGTGTTTTATTTTTTAAAATGACCGCTGGATGGTATAAATACCTGGGGGTTTTGATTGGATTGGGTGGCGCGGTATTTTTAATTTTATTTGGAAATCAAGCGGGGATGGAAGGAGATCTTAGATACGGATTTTTAGTGGTGGCAGGATGTTTTTTTTACGCATTGAGTGTCAATACGGTGAAGGCAGAATTTCAGAATATGGATTCGATTACACTGAGTTCGGCGGCCTTTACGATCGTGACCTTGCCCGCTTTTATTTATTTGTGGTATTCTAATTTTTTAGGAACCCTGACGACGCACGAGGCGGGTTGGTCATCTTTGTTGTCTATTTGTATACTGGCGGTATTTGGAACCGTGATTGCTTCGGTGATTTTCTTTAAACTGGTGCAACGAACGAACGCGATCTTTGCATCAATGGTGAGTTATTTTATTCCGATTGTCGCGATTTTGTGGGGCGTAAAAGATGGGGAACCGATTACGTGGTATCATCTGGTGGGGATGCTTTTTATTTTGCTGGGGGTTTATATTACGAAGAAGAAATAAGGAATGTTAATTAAATAACTTTACATTCCTGATTCAACATTACCCTATGCTTACTCCTCTGGCAATCTTCCCTCCTCATCCGTTCCAGCAATGTATTCATTCAAAATTTCTTCCAAATTAGGTTTTGGAACCAACCCCTGAAAACGTTCCTGAAAATTTCCTTTATTAAAAACCATCATCGTTGGAATAGATTTGATTTTAAAATGTTGACTCAAGGCTGGATTGTGTTGGGTATTTACTTTAACCACCAGGGCCTTGCCATCATAATCACGCGCAAGTTCACCGATGATGGGCGCCAGCACTTTACAGGGACCACACCAATCGGCATAAAAATCTACCAAGACGGGAACGGTGGCATTCACGACCGTTTCATTGAAAGTAGCGTCCGTTAATTCAGGGACGACAAAAGCAGGTTTCTTTTTCCAGAACATTTATTTTTTTGGGGAAAGTAGCTGATTTTTAGAAAAAAATCCAGTTAGGATCAGATTATCTTTTTTTTAAAAGAGGTAAGTCGGGAAGAGGACGTTGATTCCAAAAAACATCTGTATTTTCACAAAAATAAAGCCGCTCTCCATGCAACACATTCCTACCCTGTTCATCACCCAAAGTCCACTCGGAGGACGAGGCGTTTTCGTTGGAGAAGATTTACCTGCTGGCAGCTTTATTGAACTTTGTCCAGTTATTATCATTAGCGAAGCAGATAAGAAAAAAATTCACGAGACTTATTTACACGATTATTATTTTCTTTGGGGAACGGACGAAAAACGCGCCGCTATTGCTTTAGGTTACGGCTCTCTCTATAACCATAGTTATGCACCCAATGCGCAGTTTATTGCTAATATAGAAGAGGAGTCTATCCTTATCGAAAGTATTCAACCGATCCAAGCCGGCAGCGAAATCACCATCAATTATAACGGAGATGTCAACGACAAATCTCCTTTGTGGTTTTAGTAAAAAATCACACGAATAGACAAAAAAAAGACCCCACTTATCAACTACCGTCGTAACAATAGAAATATAAAGAGGGATCGGGTTTTGGGATCTTTTAGAACTTAAAATAGGTTTATATAAATACTGTTATACCAAGGTATATTCAGCTCGTAAAAAATGTCCACAATTTCAGTGGCACACTAAAAGATCCAATAAAATAATTTGTGGGGTTATTGTAAATGGGAATTATAATAGGCTACAACTGGATGTAATGGGACTACAGGGTATTCTGTTTCGTGTAGATTTTGTTTTAAAACGACCAACAATAAAAAAACGCTGCCTTGTTTTTTTAAAAAAAATAATTTTCTGGTTACAAAACAGTATTTAATCCTCATTCCCAAACCAGCTTGCATACATTTTATAGGCATCCGCGATTCGTAAAACCGTCCCCTCAAAAGCTTCGGTAGAAAGTTTTTTTACTTTTTTAGCAGGGACTCCCGCATAAATATATCCCGATTCACAAACTGTATTTTCTTTAACGACCGCACCTGCTGCAATCAAACAATTAGCTTGCACCACCGCCTTATCCATCACGATGGCTCCCATTCCAATCAACACATTGTCTTCTACGGTACAGCCGTGTACAATCGCCCGATGACCAATTGAGACATTATTACCAATCAACGTTGGCGCTTTCTCATACGTCGCATGAATGATGGCACCATCCTGCACATTGACATTATTTCCAATTTTGATCCAATGTACATCACCCCGTATTACCGCCTGAAACCATACACTACAATCATCTCCCATTGTTACATTTCCAACAATGGTTGCGTTTTCTGCCAGATAACAATTGTTACCAAATTCGGGGGTGCAGTCGCGTACTGTTTTAATTAAAGCCATTTTTTTCTACAAAAATACGGAAAGACTATAAGAAGAAGACTTCGTGGCAAAATATTTTTCAACAAAAAAAATACATTATTCGAATTAAGGAACGATTCAAAAATAACTTTACACCCTTGCTGCTTGCTATCGCGTTAAAGTAAAGCAAATAGCAAGCAGCAATCTCAACATCCACCACATTCCTGATACTTCGTCACCTGCTTAAAAAAATGACCGTGTTCGGCCTTCGAAGACAAGAAGAAAATAATATCCCAACATTCCGGGTTTTCTGATTTTGAAAGGAGTAAATCCAGTTTACCATCTTCATCCAGATCACCCATCCAGTGAATAAATACACCTCCCTGATAACCGTCCATATACCAGGAAGGAATATCCATTTTGTAGATTACCTGATCTTCCCGCTCACCATCGTGGCCACTGTAACGTACGTGGAGCTCATAATTTTTAATCATCGAAATTGGATTGATATTTTCTCCCGTTTTGTTTTCCAGCACGCGGCCTTTCGCATAAATATGATAGTGTCCCTTATCGAGGGTAAGCGAAACAGATTCTCCGGGGTAGAGAAATTTATGATTCAACTGCTTTCCTTTGATATTCCGATTTTGTCCGGTTTCGATTCCCGAAAATAAAAACACCGGACGATCCTCTACGGCGAGACGTTGATAAGTGTATGGGTCTTCTCCGATAATCTGGATCGTATCGGTGATCATCTCCACGGGACGAACACTAAAACTTTCTTCGGTATAACCATCGCCTAATTCGGTACGATACAGGCCTCGGTATATTTTTTCGGTTCCATCATCCAGCCAGCTTTCGGGCAGTACTACTTTTACTTCCGGCTGTGCTTCCATAAAACCACTGAACATATAACCCTCTTCTCCCCGGTAGTACGTCCGCAGCCAGGTACCTTCCATTCCTTCGATTTGCTCGGCAGGACCTGCAAATTCAGGACAGACGACTACTTCTTTTCCGTAAGGCACCGCCTTAAGTTTGACAGATCGCAGATCAGGTTCGGCCCGCATACTTAGACCAGAAGCCGCCGTCACGAGGTAAGAAATCCCCGCCGAAGCAGAGCAAGTATACTGTTGTCCAAAGGCCGTTAAGGAACCAAATAATATAAAGGCAATAACGATCATCATTTTTTCTTTCATTACATTCATAATAAATATTTTAAAGGGTTTAAAAAAGGCTATTTGCTGTTTGCTGTTTGCTATTGGCTATTTGCTTCCCTTAATCGTGCCTTCAAATTTGAAGCTATGCGTATTTGAGAAAAGTAAGTAACCAGCATTTCATCAACACTTCTGTCGATATAGAAGCAATATCAGGGTAAAAACCAGTGATTTGATGGGTGAATGAGTAAACGCAGCAGCTGATCGAGTATTCGCAATCCTTTGGGGTTATTCGGTGAAAACAATGGTTTTCTTAAGCGTTTTTTAACTAAAAATATAGGCATTGTCTTTAACCTTTCTGTTTCTTCCGGGTCTATAATGTATTAGAAGAATTTAAACTCCTTTATTATGATGAGTACGACCATAGAAACAATCAAAGCGAAAGAAAGCAAGAAACGCAGCAAGCGAATTACCACGATGATCCATGTAGGATTATTAGCGTTACTCTTATTTCCTTTTATGAATATCAGTCCACCGGAACCAGAAATGACAGCAGTTGTGGTAGACTTCAGAGATTTCAAAAGTGCGGCTAAAAAGTCTTCTACCAAGAAGAGCAAGGAGGCCAATGGTCCAGCTAAAGAGGTAGTCGAAAAAGTCGAAGTAAAAGAAACACCAAAGCCAAAACCGAAGCCAGTTCCTGTGGCCAAAAAGAAGCCGATACTGACAGATAAAAAATCTAAAGTACCCGTAAAAACCAAACCAACCGTTGCGGATAAGCCCGTAGAGGCTCCACCAGAAATCGTGGAAGAAATTCCGGAGGTTCCTGTAAAAAAACCTAAGAAGAAAACCAAGCCGACCAAAGAAACGACCGCAGAAAAGCCAACCGAAGCAACGACGACCACCGCTTCTGGAGCAGGTACCGAAACCAGTGGTAGCACCAGCGGAGCGGGAGAAGGAAAAACCGGTAGTTCAGAAAGTGGAGACGCCAAAACAGATGGTGTCGCGGATGAAGGTGATCAGGGAATGGACTTTTCCGGGGACGGAATTTTTGGCCGACGAGTAGTAAAAAGAGCTGACGTAAAAAAGATTACCACGGAAACTGGAAAGATTGTTATTAACCTTTGTGTCAATCCAAGTGGAAAGGTGGTTTTCTCCGAATTAAACGAAGAACTCTCTACGATTAAGAGTAAATCTATTTTGAAAAAAGCCAGAAAGATAGCTTCTGAATATCGTTTTGAACGCGATTATACGGCTCCCGCAAAACAATGTGGAAAACTTACTTTCATCTTTGATATCGAAGAAGAAGAATAAAAAGATCATAATCGATGTTTTGTCAAAGCGATATACTTGTTAACAGGTATATCGCTTTTTAATACTTTACTACCCCGATTTAGTCATTTAACGACAGTTAAAAGAAGTAGAACCTTTGGTAATCTCCCTTTCGATTCTTATTATTGCTAAACGATAAATCACTGCAATGATTCAATCATCGTGCGTTTGAGCTATTTTTATTAGCTAAATCTCCGGTTTTCAGCCATTTAAGGCAGCTAATTAAAGTATCAAATCGTTCCTAGTTAAGACCAGAAAATATATTTTTCTGTAAAATCTGGCTGGAACGGTGAAAAATCAGCAAACGTAGTAAAAAATTCACCAATGGATATAGCAATTCAGTTTAAGCGAGAAGAAGTAAGTCTGATTACTGCATGTATACGGGGCGAAAAGTGGGCTCAAAAGCAACTTTACGAAACGCACTACGGCAAGATGATGGGAGTTTGTCTTCGTTATTCTAATAATAAGGAAGATGCACTCGATATTCTGCACGAAGGGTTTATTAAAGTGTTTAAACATATTAGCAAATACCAGCCGGGTACTTCCCTCAACGCCTGGATTAAAAGGATCATGGTTAATACTTCGATTGATTTTTACCGAAAGTCGGTTCGTCGTCGAACAGAAAACCTCGATCAAGCGTATCAGTTAAGTTCTCACGACGCAGACGCAGTTAGTGTTTGTGGAGAAAAAGAAATATTATCCGCTATTCAGACCTTATCTCCCGGTTACCGGACGGTTTTTAACCTGTATGTAATCGAAGGATATTCACACCGTGAAATTGCGCAACAATTAGAGATTACAGAAAGTACTTCCAGATCTAATCTGGTAAAAGCTAGAACAAAACTCAAGCATATACTGGCAGCGAAACACATTGGAAATGGCAGAGATTAACGAATTTGATGATTTTCTTAAAAATGGATTAAGCAATCTGGGAAATGATATTTCTCCTGGAAGCTGGGATTCGTTTGCCGAAAAATTATCTGCTGCCAATGGACCGTCTCCTCTAGAAGAACCCACTACCTTTGATGATATTATTCGAGACCGAATGGAGCGTATGGAGGTAACGGCAGACGCCAATTATTGGGATGCTCTGGAATCTAAAATAGATGAGGAGTTAAATGTTCCCGAAATTTCCGACGAAGCGCTTGATCAGTTAGCTACCGATGGTTTATCCAATCTTTATATTCCATATAATCCAACTCACTGGACGTTATTGTCACATCGACTGGAAGAAGAATTTAACGTTCGAAGAAAAATTTTCAATTATAAGGCGACCGAATTTAGTCTGATGGTTTTATTGCTCATCACCATTGTACAGTTTATGCCGAGCTATCCCAGCATCAATGACAAAAATATAGTGACGGCCGAAGCGCAAGCGGCGTTATCAGAAAAGGATGTAATTGTAAACTCAAGCTCAGATCCGATTTCAGAATTAATTGCAAACGCAAGATTAATTATAGATACGGAAAAAACGATAGATTTTAATACTGACTCAAATTTAATCGCGGAAAAAATTGAAAATTCAAAAAAGCAGCCTGCAACCATTATTATAATTAGCGAAGATAATAACGCTAAGGATGTTGCTTCTATAACGGACAAAACAATTACAACAGCGACTGAAAAGGAGATTACACAGGTGCCACTAGAAGATGGTTTCTCTTCTCCCGTCAATCAATCTACCTCGTCTTTGACAGAATTACCAACAACTATTTTACCACTCAATCATAATCCCGACTGGTCAAATATTGGTTTACTCAAAAAATTTCCAAAGAAGGTAATAGTTCGATTGGGAGCGATGACCTCAGCCGATCTCAACTATATAAACACATCAAGTACCGATCGTTATAAAGACAACGGTTATCAGCAGTTCCAAATGGGATACGGAGGAGGAATCACGCTGGATCTAAATTACGAAAAGGTAACCTTAAGTACCGGATTGATTTATCATAGAATAAATTATTACCCACACGAAGAAATCAATATTGCAGGTTCTTTCGCTAATGGCTACCAATCACGTGTTTTTGATGCGGCTAACCTGAATCTGCTGACTATCCCGCTAAATTTACAGTTCCAGATAAATGATCCTGATAAAAAGTGGAAAATACACGCAGTAGCGGGTACTGCGCTGAATGTATTGGCACTCAACCATTATAATGTTACGGTGAATAATATAGGCAGTAGTACTTCCCGGTTCTCCGGTCCTGTTCCAGAAGGTCTTCCGGTAGAAAATACGCCCGACGAGATATTACGAGAAGCAGACATTGCCGGAGAGGGTTTATTTGAAGGTGGAACCTTTAAGAGAAATCATTTCTTTACCGCTAATTTAGGAATAGGAGTAGAACGTTTTATATCTCCCCGTTGGTCATTGTTTGTTCAACCCGTTTATCAACACGAGATATTTGGAAAAAACCTCGGCCTTAACCGTGATCGAATTCATACCTTTTCTATTCAGATGGGTGCGAAATCTACTTTTAAATAACTTTACATGCTTGGCTTGATATTTTTACCTCATTCCTTACTTTTCTGCTGCTGGCTGATAATTATTTATATCCTCATTATTTAAAGGCCATAGATAATCGAGGTATTCCAATTCTACGGTATTGGCAATAGTTTCGGGACCATAGTCATTAACAAATTTTCGGACCCCACCGTATTCGTCAAAATCGCCGCTGTACCATTTTAGGATTTTAGACAATTTTGTCTCCTCTTTTGTAATCAGATTTTTTCCTTTATTTCGTAAAAAGTACTTTGCCTGATCTGTCAGCTGCTCGTCCAGTTTTTCGGCGGTGTATGCTTCGCTACGTAATCTGGGACAAGAGATGGCTGCACAGTTAGCCGCAAAATGAATCCTTGGTTCCTTAAATTCCGGGCGGATAATTCCGTGTTCAATATTATTAAGATCATACTTAGCACCCTCAATTTTTATAAATTTAATATCCCAAACTGTATTGATAAACGGGATACCACTTTTGATATCCTTAATGCTGGCCACCGGATAATTATCAACGATTAATTTTACAGTAAAAGCATTGTACGCATTAAGCCAGTAAGCGAGTCGTTGATCCCGGGACCAATTTGCTTCATTGGGATGCGCGCTGCTCAATAGATCAAGATAGTTTTGTAGCTTTGTCTGGTCTTCAATAAAGCCTTCGTAGTCTACTACCCCGGTTTCTGAGACGTGGGTTTTGACGAGCGTATCCCAAAGTTCGTGGGTAACAGGTTTTGACGAAGACTGATAGTCTTTGACAGAATTACAGGAAGCAAAAAAACAAAAGAACAAAGAAAGCAAGAAGATATTTTTCATAAAAATTTTTAATTAAGACGTGATGCAGTGAAAGATGAATCAAAAAAGGAAGTTACGTTAAATTATGACCGTCAGGAAATTTACTGTCAGCTAAGCGGCCAGGGCGAAGAACTCTTAATCGTATTTCCAGGCTATGGCAGTACGGTAGATTTTTATGGTCCAGCCTTGCCTTTGCTCACCAGAAAATTTACGACGTGGATTATAGACCTGCCATTACATGGTAAAACGATGTGGAACAAATCAATGTTCACCATTAATGATTTTACCGAAATAATTCAGCTGATTTTGCAACGAACCGGACATTCGCGATTTAGTTTACTGGGCCATAGTTTTGGTGGCCGAGCGGTTTTGACGCAAGTTCCTTTTTTTGGCAAACAACTCGATCAGGTATTATTGCTGGCTCCGGATGGGATCAAAAATCCAGGACTGATGACCGTCAGCTGGATACCCGGTTGGTTTCGACGCATCACTGGTGGATGGGTAGATCACAGCCACCGACTGTTGCCTTTTGCAGCCTGGCTGAAACGTCGAGAATGGATGGCACCGGGAGCTTATGCTTTTGCAGAATTTTATTTAAAAACAAAAGCGCGCAGACAACAAGTAAAAATGTACTGGTTGTCACTGGCTGATTTTCAGGTGGATTTATCTTCGGTAAAAGATGCGATCAGAACACACCAAATAAGCACTACTATTTTTATAGGTAAAAAAGACAAGATAATTCCGACAGATGTAGGAGCTATATTATCAACTGGAATCGAGCCGTGGGTAGAAGTTATTAAAACCCAGACGGGACATTCTATGAGGGGTGGTAGTGTGTTGGAATTGATAGAGATGGGATAGTTTTCTATTGAAAAATAAAAATAGTACAAAAGGGGGATTGTAGATACTTTCAAACAAGCTTAAATTTGAATTATAAAATTTAATTTAAAAAAGCTTTAATTAATCTTGGCTTTTTCAGAAAAGAATCCTATTTTTATATTACTTTTACAGTATTATTTTAAAAACCAAAAAACAAATGAAATTAAAATCACTTCCAAATCCATTTTATTTATGTTGAAAATTGATCTGCTTTTAGTAATTTAAAAGTAAGACTCAGCATCTTTTACAAAAATGGTAGATACTAGTTTCCTAGTCTCTTTTTTCTCTGTACATTGTTAATAGCGAATCGAAGAAATCAACCTCTTCATAACAGTTTTCTATTGTTTCAAGGTAAGTCATGTACTTATCAACGGCGAAGCTATGTCCTTTTGACAAAAAAATTCACATTGACAGAGAAAACCTACTTCACTTTTCTAACTTAGGAACAACGATCTAATAGATTCAGACGCTATGCTTCATCTTTTCCATCACGCTTCCCCGCCTGACGGATTGTCAGATCGGGCAGGGTTACTAAAATGGTTATTATGCTCTGCATAACCCCGCCTGACTGACGTCAGTCGGGCAGGGCCCATTTCAGCGCCTTGATTGATGAAAAAATATTTCGCCTTTTATCTCAATCTATTTAATCGCCATTCCTAAGAGATTTTTGAACCGTTCCTTAACAAACTACTTTTAAACGAAACCTCCGGCCTTGAGCCTGCCTACTTCTTTTGCGCCTACTCTTTCTTCTCAAAATAGTTATTACCCTCGGGGCAACTCCTATTTTTTCAAGTCGATTAGACACATGATAATTGACCCAAACCTTTATGACCTGTTTTTTAATCGCTCCTTGGTATTTAATTTTCTTTCCAAAGAAATAACACCTACTCGATTGTAAATTAGAACACACCACGAAGATTGTAAACTTTTGACTATCAGCCGTTTGCCAAATAGTACAAACATATTACTAAAACAACGCTTATGTGTACACTAAATTCTGACACCCCAAGATGGTTTGCAGTTGTAACAAAATACAAATGTGAAAAATCGGTATTACGCACATTAGATCTTAAAGGAATCAAAGCTGCTGTACCTCAACAAGAAATTATCAGGCTATACGGTAAGAGAAAACGTAAAGTGGTAATACCCGTAATATCCTGCTATGTTTTTGTTAAAATTACTTCGCACGAATATGTAAAAGTGCTAGAAACCGACAATGTAGCTAAATTTGTCAGTTTCAACAAAGAGTTAATTTCGATTCCTGAGAATGAGATTGAACTATTAAGAAAAATTGCGGGTGAATACACCCAACCTATATCGTTTACGCCTCTGACCTATCAAAAAGGAGACGAAGTAGAAATTATCTCCGGTCAACTTACCGGTCTTAAAGGTTCCCTGATTTCTATTCAGGGCAAAAGAAAATTTATCGTTGAATTAAAAAATATGGGCTTTTCATTACACCTCCAGGTAGAACCAAAAAATTTAAGAAAAGCTATTTACTAGACTATTGTGTTTCATTTTTAAACAGCTTCACTAAGACGACACTCACGGTACAATGACTGTCTCCCATCAAGTATTACCAAAACCCGATGCAACTGCTAAGGGATGAGAAATATTCTCAGGTACAATTTTCCCAAAACCGTTTTTAATCACATTTTAAAATTTACACCTTTCGTATCCACTCGGATATACTTTCTATCGTAAAATAGAATCCACTACAGATGAAAACAAACATACTTTTACCAGCAGGGATATTCAAATATATTCCCATTTTTCTATTGTGCTCACTAGCCTCTTGTGTTAGTCAAAAAGATTTGTTGAGCCTACAAACAGCGCCCAATACGGATTATCCAGAAACCTTTCCCATCAGTCAAAATTTTGAAATTAAAATTCAGGTAGATGACATTCTATCTATCCAGGTTTTTAATATCAATTCCGAAGCCGTACTCATTTTTAATCCGACCCGTGGCGTAGGTGCCGGAGCTGGAGATGGAGCGGGTGCTTTAGGTAACGGATACCTGGTAGACCGCGACGGTTATATTGACTTCCCGGTACTTGGCAAAATTTATTTAAAAGGACAAACTCGAGAAGAAGCAAAAAAAACGATTCGTTATTTATTAGAAAAATATGTAAAGAACCCCACCGTGGAAATCAGGTTGCTGAATTTTCACGTGAGCATGGTAGGAGAAGTAGCTAGTCCGGGAATTTATATTTTTCCAGACGAACGTTTTACGATTCTCGAAGCGCTGGCAATGGCAGGTGGCTTTACTAATTTTTCAAACCAAACCAACATCCTCCTCATCAGAGAAGAAGACAACGTAAGAAAATACGGAAGGATTGATCTTAGCTCTGCGGACGTATTTCAATCCGAGTTTTATTATTTACAACAAAATGATGTCCTCTACATTGAGCCACTTAAACAAAAAACAGCAACGGTCGCTGATCCGATCACCCGAGCAGTTGGACTGATTGGAGGTTTAGCAGGTCTGGTTACCATAATTATAACCTTGTCAGCAAGGTAAATTAATTTTGAAATAACACCCTTGTACTACTAAAAAATTATAATCCGTTATTATGGAAAAGTTAACCGAAAGTAAGATGCTTTCCTACCATTACATTGGTTCTCTACTAGCTAAATACTGGTATTTAATTATTATCTCTCTGGGACTTTGTTTTGCCTTAGCCTACCAGGAGTTATTAAAAGAATTGCCTAGCTACCAGATAAGTGGAACGGTATTGATAGAAGAAGACAAGTCAGCTGGTGCTATAGAAGGAGGCATTAAAGGAGTCAACATAAAAGTAGGAAATACTTTAGGAAATGAAATTCAAATGCTGAAATCCCGTAATATAATGGAAGAGGTAGTAAGAGAACTGACACTCGAAGTCAGCTATAAATCTATCGGAGAATATAAAGATATCGACCTGTATTACGATACACCCGTCCAACTCAATTTTTCGGACAATATCGAATCGCTGGCCTGGAAAAATATCGATATTGAAGTACTCGATACCAGCTCCTTTGTTTTAACTTTTGACGGCCAGGAACCGCAAAACCACCTATTTGGCGATCCATTTATTCTACAGGGTATTTCTTTTGTGATGAACCGAACGGAAAGACCGCTTGATAGTCAAAATCGTAAAATTCAGATTAGCATTTTACCTCGACAATACATAGCGCAACAATTTGCGAATAATTTAGGCCTGATGCGCATAGAAAACTCTGATTTAATTCAGTTTTCCATCGCTCAGGAAGTTCCTCAAAAAGGAATTGATATCATTAACAAGTTGATAGAAATTTTCTTTAGAAAGAGTTTGGACGAAAAGAAAAAGCAGGCCAGTAATACTTTAATGTTTATCGAAGAAAGGCTCAAATATGTCACGGATGAACTTTTCAACGTGGAAAAGAGTATGGAGATTTATAAAGTAAATAATAATATTCCAGAAGGTCTGGCTGATAATGCAGCAACTTACGGTGCCCGAATTGCTACCACAAACGAAGCAATTCTGGATTTAGAAATAAGAAAAAATGATCTTTCCGACGCACTCCACCAGGTGACCAGTTCAGATACAAAACATGACCTGCTGTTACCAAATGCCAGTATTCAGTCCCAGGCGATCATCGATTTGATCATGCGTTATAATGCGGCCTTGAATAAACGGAAAGAACTACTTTTTTCACACGAAGAAATCCATCCGAATGTGCAAAAAATAGAAACGGAAATCAGCGATCTACGCTACGCTGTAATCAATGGAATTAGAACGGCTATTCACAACGCAGAATCTCGTCTGAAAGATTTACAAGTAGAACTGGTACCTCTTAAGCGCCGTATGTCCGATATTCCTAAAAATGAGAGAGAATTGTTGCAAATAATGCGTCAACAACAAATCAAGGAAACACTCTTTCTTTATTTACTGGAGAAAAGAGAAGAAACCGCTATTTCAATGGCAGCTCAAATCGGTAATGCCAAAGTTATTGATTCTCCTATCATCAAAGCAAAACAAGCTTCTGCGGCCAGCAGATACTATGCGCTAGCTTTTATCCTCGGGCTGACTTTACCATTAGTACTTATTTTAATAATTGACCAATTTAACGATAAAGTACAATCAGAAAAAGAAATCAAGGCCATTCCAAACACCACTTTTTTGGGGAGTATTTGTCGTACTTCCCAGTCTAGTAAAATTGTAATTAATCGAACCTCACGTTCGGCGATTGCAGAAATGTTCCGCCTTCTTCGTACTAATCTTGGATTTAGTGTAGCAAATAGTACTAACCCGGTCATCATGGTAACGTCTCCTCAACCGGGAGATGGAAAAAGTTTTGTTTGTCTAAACCTAAGTATCAGCCTGGCGATTTCTGGCAAAAAAGTAGTAATGCTTGAAATGGACTTACGGCGTCCTCAGTTACTGGAATATCTCAAGGAAGGAAATCCCAACACGGGTTTGACTAACTACCTGGTGGGCAAAATGCCATTATCAAAGATAATCAACAAGAGTAGTCAGTACCCAAATCTCCACTATATCAGCAGTGGCCCAATTCCACCTAACCCTTCTGAATTATTGATTATCCATAAAATGGAAACAATGATAACACAGTTGAAAAAACAATACGATTTTATTATTATCGACACCCCACCTATTGGCTTGGTAACGGATGCGCTATTGATCAGTAAATTTTCAACTAATTCCATCGTAGTACTCCGAGAAAAGAAAACTAAAAGAAAAGATATTGAAATGGTGATGGAAATATGCGAAAAGAAAAAGTTGAATAAACCGGGTCTCGTCCTAAATGGTGTCCGGCCTTCGGGCAAACGCTATGGTGGGGGTTACTACGCCGAAGAGTCTTCTTCCATCTGGAATCGCAACAAAAAATTACGTCCAAAATTAAAAGATGCAGCTGTTTAGGATTAATAAAAGAACAACTTATAACATTTAGCTTCTTTTTTTGTGTCTATTCTTGCTTTACAAAAAAATATCTAAGTATGAAAATTCTTCTCCTCTTCCTTTGCTCTTTTATTTTAATAGAGAATGCCGTTGCTTTAATAACTTGCGTAGTACCTGTTGATACAGTAAAAGAAATCTGGATCAACAAAAGAATCCCGGCTATCACATCAAACAATCCAGGTGTCTTTGCCGCCGGTTATTTTGGTTACGTAGGGATGGGCGTTTCTGCTCAGCACCGTACGCGAGTTGAACTTGAAAACAAATGGGTACCCGACGGAAATGCCGCTACTTATATTGGATTAGGAAATCCACAAAGCTGGATTGGCGTAGGGGCCGTGATTAATCTCTACGGCTTATCAAATAAAGGTGGCGAAAAGAACAATTTTGGAGAAGGCTCCATAGACCTTCAGCTTTCCAGAGCCATCAATAATTTTATTTACGTTGGTGTAGGTGGGTTTAATTTATTTCAACACAACACTAAATACACCAATGCACTTCGTACTTTTTACGCTACGGCTAGTGTCTTGATTCCGCTACGACAAAACAACGACCGTGCCTTCGGATTTATGTACGGCACCTTCGGAATAGGGAATGGAATTTTTCAAAAAAGAAAAAAAATACTAAATAATAAAAATGAAACCTTCAACTGGTTTGGTAGCCTGGCCTTACAAATACTCCCGGAAGCCAACCTGATCGTAGAATGGAGCGGAGTTGATCTGACTATTTCCGCTGGACTATTTCCATTAAAAAAAATACCTCTACATATCCTGGTCGGTGTAGCTGATATCAATTTTGACAAACAACGCTATATCGCTTCCATCGGATATTCCTTCCAGTTATTTCGAAAAAAACACCGTCGGAATGCTTTTCCGTCACTGCCAGTACAGAGCAGTATATAAGTAATGGTCAAATAATAACTTACCGATTTATGGTTGGCCCTTTTGAGCTAATATTTTTGGTAAAAAAAATCTATAAACCCCAAATGACGCTTTTTTCATAACCTTGGATAATTTTAATTCTAAAATTATTCAGCAATAAGTGATCATGAATTTCACAAAACTATTTTTATTTCTGACACTGGCTTTTAGCCTTTCTAGCTGTCAATCTTGTATCCTTCGTTCCAAAACAAACGAAACAAACCCCAAACAAACCCATCCGCAGCAGCATCATCACCAGCAACATCACAAGCCGGTACCGATAGCGGAATTATTACCAGTAAAACCAGATAAGTCTGAAAAGACCAAGCATCTATTAACTTATGAATAACCGAATACATCTTGTTGAATATTCACCTTTGATTGGGCACCATCTACCCTATCTGAAAGTACTGACAAAGCACTTTCTGGAGAAAGGTTGTATGGTGACTATCTGGGTGATTGATCAAAAAAATCAGGAAAAATTATTATCCTATCTCGATGGTTTTTCTTCTGACTTTTTGGACATCCGGGTGCTCGTTTTTTCTTACAGGTTTAAATTTTTAATAAAAACAGGTCGTGTAGTGTTTTCAAAATATCACCACTCCCTCGGTGTGTGGGGATTGGTAAAAGCTAATTTGTCTAAAACTGCCCACCGCAATGACCTGGTCTTTATGACCTGGTTACAACATAGCTGCACACAGGTACCCAAAATTTTACGTTCCTGGCTGTTGCCAAAAAACTGGATGGCCATTGATGGTTTTGCGATTGAAAAAAGACCCACACTACCACAGGAAAATTTTGATCGATATTTAAAAAGCACCCACGAAATTCAAATATACGGAGAGCCTTCTTGTCGCGCTATTTTATTGCTCAACGAAGAAATGCCGCCTGTTCTGGCGGAGCGTTTCCCGGGTACCAATTTTATAAAATTTCCGGATTTTATTGAGCCAGTTACCGTTACGGACCATCCAGCTATTTGTAAAGAGATTCAGAAGAAAGCGAAAAATCGAAAAATCTTTCTGTTTTCGGGACGGATGATTCCAAAAAGAAATTTTATTCCCTTTTTAAAAATAGTCAAAGATCTAGATGTAGAAAAATGGCATCCTTGCGCGGTGGGTTCACTGGAAAAAACAGATTATACAGAACAAGAGTGGGCATTTATTCAGAAGACGATGGCAACCTGTCCTGCTCTCTTTTTAAAAAATCTGCGCCCGGATGATTACGAATTAAATTCCCTGATTCAAATGGCAGATTTATTTTGGCTTGCTTACAAAAATCATCCACACAGTAGCAATATGCTAACGCGGGCTGCCAATTATAAAACCGCAGTTGCCGCTACTGAAGGCAGCTTGATTGCTAGCAGATCAGAAAGGTACAAACTGGGATTATCCATCAACCCGTACGATGCGCAGAAATCCGCGCAATTAATCAATGAGTTTATTCCGTTCCATATTTCCGCATCGGGACAACAGCAATACGCCACCGAGCAATCTATTGACGCCCTGGATAAGGTGATCGAAAATTTATTGACTGGACCCTTGGCAACCAGCAATTTTTTAAAAATACATTTGTAATACTTTACAACCTCAGACTACCACCATAAAATTTATCCCACATGTCTCAAACCACTGTACTGCAAAGAAAAAATACTGCTACTATTTCTCAAAAAGAAGAAAAATGGGATATAGAAATTAGTTCCGACAAAAAATTAGTTGATTTTAAGTTTAAAGAATTATGGCACTATCGAGACTTATTGATGCTCCTGGTTTGGCGGGATTATACCCACGTTTACAAACAAACTATTTTAGGACCGCTCTGGTATCTGGTGCAGCCAATACTTATGACCCTCGCTTTTACCGTAGTTTTCGGCAACATCGCGGGTATTTCCACGGACGGTATTCCGCAAACCTTATTCTACATGGCGGGGATCACCTGCTGGTACTACTTCGCGGATTGCCTTAACAAAACAGCCACAACCTTTAAAGACAACCAGCAAATTTTTGGTAAAGTATACTTTACCAGGCTCATTGTTCCGCTCTCTATTGTTATCTCCAATTTAATAAAATTTGGCGTTCAGTTTCTGCTATTCTTATGTTTTTTATTTTGGTTTTCTCAAACCAATAAAGCGGTTCAACCCAATATGTATATGTTACTCTTTCCTTTTTTAATTGCACTGATTGGAGGACTCGGATTAGGTTTTGGACTTTTCATTACTTCGTTAACGGTTAAGTATCGGGATTTAATTTTCCTTTTACAATTCGGAATTCAGCTGGCTATGTACGCCACTCCGATTGTTTATCCGCTTTCTACCGTTGCTCCAAAATATCGCTGGCTAATTGATATCAATCCCATGACTTCCATTGTAGAAACTTTCCGATATGCTTTTACCGGAGCAGGCATTTTTTCCTGGAGCGCTTTGTTATACAGCTTTTTATTTATGTGCGTCGTTCTGGCTACCGGTATAATCGTTTTTAATCGAACGGAACGAAATTTTATGGATACCGTGTGAGGGTATTGAGGGATAAAAAAACAGGATGCTATCGCTAGTGGGTCAAGAACTAAATACCTAACACCTTATACGACCTACTTTGATCCCGACGTACTATTGCCCTGATACCAGATCGGGGTGAGAAAATAAAAAGCCCACTTGATTGAATAGTTCATTTTCACTCATATAAATTTTAATTAAAAACCATACCTTGTGAATAATAAAGTAATTGCCGTAGAAAATCTTTCCAAGCGTTATCGATTGGGCCTGATGGGATTGGGTAGTTTGCGCCACGATGTCAACCGAGTGTGGCACCGAGTGAGAGGGAAAGCCGATCCATACGCCAAAATTGGAGAAGTAAATGACCGTGCTCAGACGGGAACCTCAGATTATGTCTGGGCACTCCGCGACGTGAATTTCAATGTTCAAAAAGGAGAGATCCTCGGGATTATCGGAAAAAACGGTGCCGGAAAATCTACCCTTTTAAAAATTCTTTCTAAAATTACACAACCCTCTGAAGGCTCCGTAAAAATGAAAGGAAGAATCGCATCTTTACTCGAAGTAGGCACTGGCTTTCATCCAGAACTAACAGGGCGTGACAATATTTATCTCAATGGTACTATTTTGGGTATGTCTCGCCGTGAAGTAAGTCGAAAGCTGGAAGAGATTGTAGAATTTGCCGGCGTTGCCAAATATATCGATACACCCGTCAAACGGTACTCTTCCGGCATGATCGTACGACTGGGTTTCGCCGTAGCGGCGCACCTCGATCCGGAAATTCTGATTGTGGATGAAGTACTCGCCGTGGGAGACGCTGCCTTTCAAAAACGGGCCATCGGAAAAATGAAAGATGTCACCAAAGAAGATGGACGGACTGTTTTATTCGTTAGTCATAATATGCAATCGGTTCGGATGCTTTGCAACCGTGCCCTGCTTATGCACAATGGTGGAATTGCTTTTGATGGAAGCGTTGATCAAACTATTCATCAATATATTGCAAAAGCTTTTAAGCCCAACCATACCTGCTTATATCCAGAAAAATCATCCGCTCCCGGCAATCAGATGATTCGGTTGCACCGGGCAGAATTACAGTATTCTGAAGATCAACCTTTGAACGTAACAATGCCATTTAAATTTGTTTTTGATTTTTGGAATGAAATGCCGGGAGAAGATATTAACCTTAGCTTGAGTTTGTTTTCGGTACGCGGTGAATGTGTTTTTAATGTTGTGACTCCTTCCCGTACGCTTTCAAAAGGTTTGATTAGTAGTACATGTGATATTCCGGCCAACTTACTCAATGACGGTGAATACACGATCAAATTACTTTTTGTAAAGGATACTACGCAGGTTATTTTTTCGATAGACGAATTACTTACTTTTAAAATAGCAGATGCTGGACGTACTGGATTCTGGCATGGCAAATGGGAAGGTGCTGTACGACCAAAACTGAATTTTGACTTGACTTCCACCATCTAATTTATTGATAATTCTAAAAAATGACACCTGCTCCAATTCTGGTATCTGTTTATACACGACTACTACATTTTCAGAATACCATTCGCGCATTACAACAAAACGAACTAGCAAAAGAAAGCGAATTGTTTATTGTATCTGATGGTCCGGCCAAAGTGGAGCACGCGGAGGCAGTAGCAGCCGTAAGATTATATGCACAAACCATTACTGGATTCAAATCGGTCCACTTTATTTTTAGATCCGAAAATCAGGGTATGTTTAAGTCGATTATCTCGGCGCATACCGAATTATTGGACCGTTACGGAAAATTAATTTTTTTAGAAGATGATATTCAGGTGGCACCCGGTTTTTTATCATACCTCAATCGGGCATTAGAATATTATAAAAATGATACCCGTATTTTTTCGGTACATGGCTACAGTTATCCTGTTGATTATCCGATCCAATATCCGGCCGATTTATTTTTATTTCCCCGCTACAATCCCTGGGGTGTGGGACTGTGGAAAGATCGCTGGAAAAAAGTTGATTTTGACGAATCGCAGCTGGATCATTTTTTTTCAGATAAAAAAGCAGTAAAAAAATTCATTCAGATACAACCGGGTTTACTACCTATTTTAGAAAAAAAAATGCAGGCAGCGGACGCGTTGATCAGCTACCATATGTTTAAAAATAATTTACAAGGCGTTTATCCAATTCGCACCCAAACCCTCAATCGGGGTTTTGATAATTCCGGACAGCACTGTACGGATAATCCACTTTACGCAAAACAAGCCTTTAGCTTAAATACGAGTACAATTGACTGTGTTGATTTACAAGTCAATACCAGATTGATAAAGAAACTTCGCAGTTTTTTTGGTTACCCGACTTTCTCAAAAAGAATATCAAATAAAGTAGAAAGATGGATACAAAACGCTACTCATGCTACGGATAGCTAAATATTGGTTTTACAAAAGACTTGTTACTCTTCAACTTCATAATTTTCTAATAGTCTGACGACTATAACTGCACCCGAAAAACCTTATCTTATGATTAATGTTACAAAACCCTTTCTTCCCCCACGGGAAGAATACGAATACTACGTAGATCAAATCTGGAAAAACAACTGGCTCACCAATAATGGCCCGATTGTCAACGAGCTGGAATTACGCTTGAAAGACACCCTGGATTTAGAGCATTTACTATTTTTATCCAATGGAACCATCGCGCTCCAGATTGCTTTTAAAGCCCTCAAACTTACAGGAGAAGTAATCACCACTCCTTTTTCATACGTAGCTACTTCGAGCAGTTTGGCTTGGGAAGGACTGACGCCAGTCTTTGTAGATATTGATCGTAACACGCTAAACCTGGATCACCGACTCATCAAAAATGCCATTACGGATCAGACCACTGCTATCCTGGCAACGCACGTATATGGTAACCCGTGCGAAATTGAGGCGATTGAAAATATTGCTCGTCGCTACGGACTAGAAGTTATTTACGATGCGGCACATTGTTTTGGAACCACCTATAAAGGTACCTCTGTTTTTGGATATGGAGATGTTTCAACAGCCAGTTTTCATGCGACCAAACTATTCCATACCATCGAAGGAGGAGCGGTCTTTGCCAACGATCCAAATATTATTTCCACAATGTCACGGATGCGCAATTTTGGTCACAACGGTCCGGCCCAATTTACCGGAATAGGGATCAACGGAAAAAATTCGGAGTTTCACGCGGCCATGGGTTTGGTTAATCTTAAACACATTGCAGACATCATGACTACCCGCAAACGTCAGTATCAATTATACGTTCAAAAACTGGAAAACCTGGAGGTTGAATTTCAGCAGATCAATCCAGACGCCAAATTTAACTACGCTTATTTACCGATCATTTTTAAAACCGAAAAAGACTTGTTAGCTGCAGTTAAAGCACTGAACAACCATTATATTTTTCCACGACGTTATTTTTATCCGACGCTCAATCATCTGGAGTACGTAAAAAATACTGCCTGCCCCGTTGCAGAATCCATCAGCAAGCGCATTTTATGCCTACCCCTTTTTCATGAACTCTCCGACTCGGCTATCGAATTAATTTGCCGGGTATTATTACGGACACAACGTTACCACTTTGCTGACAAAGCAAAAAAAGTGCTCGCTGTAAAAGCCAATGGAAAAATAACTGTATAACAACTTTATAAAGAGAGAAGAATGGATTCTATTTTAGTATTTCCTTGCGGTTCCGAAATCGGGTTGGAAATTGCAAGAGCATTTAAAGGAATAAAACACGTACAACTGATTGGTGGATCTTCGGTTGACGACCATGGCAAATTTGTTTTTCAACAATACATTGATAATATTCCAACCGTCAAAGAACCTGATTTTCTGGAAGTACTGATAGACCTTATAGAGGATTATAAAATCGACTATATTTTTCCGGCGCATGATGATGTAGTCGTAAACTTGGCTAAATTACAGCATCAATTACCCTGTAAAGTGATTGGTAGTCCTTCACATACAGCGACCCTTAGCCGCTCGAAGGTCATGACCTATAAGTTTTTTAAGTCGATCATCAGCGTACCAACAGTTTACAACGAAGAAGATCTTCACGATGAAATATTATATCCACTTTTTCTAAAGCCCGACGTGGGCCAGGGATCAAAAGGTACTTATCGGGTAGATAAACGGAAAGAAGCTGTATTTTATTTAAATAAAGATCCGACGTTAATGATTTTGGAATATCTGCCGGGAGAAGAATATACGGTTGATTGTTTTTCAAACACCGAAGGTAATTTACAATTTATTGGCGCACGACAACGTAACCGTATTTCAAACGGCATTAGTGTGAATACCAGATTAGTAGATGATCCGGAAATAAAAAAGATTGCTCATAAAATTAATGATCATATTTTCTTTCGGGGCACCTGGTTTTTTCAGTTAAAAAGAAATAAAAATAACAAACTAACCTTACTGGAAATTGCGCCTCGTATCGCAGGATCGATGGCCCTTTATCGGATGCAGGGAGTCAACTTGCCGCTACTCAGTTATTATTGCCAAAAGGGAATTCCTGCTGAAATCCTACAGAACAATTTTTATGTAGAAATGGATCGTGCTTTAAATAATCGCTATCTGATCGACATTAGCTATGATCACGTTTATATTGATTTTGATGATTGTATTATTTTCAATGATCGCATTAACGAGTCTGCGATAAAATTTCTGTTTCAGTGCCTGAACGAAGGAAAAAAAATATATCTACTGACCCGTCACCGAGGAAACATTTACAATACCCTGGCTAACTATCGGATAGAACAAGTTTTTGATCAGATTATTCACATCAAAGACCGTAAGGAAAAAAAATCAGAATATATCCAACATCAACATGCGATCTTTATTGATGATTCCCATTTGGAAAGACGCGATGTCGCTATGACGCTTGGCTTACCCGTTTTTAGCGTCGATAGCCTGGAATGTCTGACAAACGGAATAACGATCAATCGAGATCAAAGAGTACCCAAAAATTCTTAACCTTTTTTATCGTATTCAAATGGGCCCAACTTCTTTATCTAAAAGAAAAAAGAAAAAAATTTTAATCAATTACCTGGTATACGGTAAACACAAAAGTACGGACGTCAATTACCCTAAAAATTTTGCTGCCGTTGCAAGCGAGCAACTGGGAATAGAGGTCTGTTTTAACGAAAATAAATTGGTTCCTCGACTCGTAGCTTTTTTCCATACGCTGGATATTCAACTGCGGCATTTTCCCTGGTTACAACAAAGGTTGCGTCCGTTATTAAAGCAGCTTTCGACGCTAACTATTATTTTTCCAAAACAACTGCGAGATGTAGATGCGGTTTTGACACATTGGTATTATCCAGTATTTACTCCGTTAAAAAAGGTACCAATTATTTATAGTTCAGGATTTCACAGCAATCACTATGCAGGATTTTCGGATGATCAGGCCAGAGAAAAGTCCCATAATTTCAAGACTGTTCGTAAAAAAATAGATAAATCAATGGTTAGTTTTTTTCCGGCTCAGTCATGGGTTTCTCACTTTCAAAAAATAAACAGACAGCTTCCCGCTGGAAAAATTAGCTATATCCCTCACCTTTTACCAGAGGCAAAAAAAGAAGCTCGTTTTATAAAAGAGAAATTTCAGGATTCTGTCACCCGTATTATTTTTGTAGGTAGAGATGGCAGACGAAAAGGATTACTGGATATTATTGCAGTCTTAAAAAAAATACTTTTGTTAGACCCGGAGTTAAAGGACAGTTTATTTTTTACAGTAATTAGTAATACAAAAATCAGTTTATCCGAAGCAGGAATTCCGGGACAATACTTACCCGAAGTTACCAAACCGGAAGTACTGCAATTAATGAAACAATCTCATATATTTTGTATGCCAACGCACCACGAATCTTACGGCCATGTTTTTGTGGAAGCAATGGGTAGCAGTTGTGCCATCATCGCTGATAATCGTGACCCACGTACCGAGATTCTGGATAACGGAAATATTGGCCAACTAGTTACTCCAGGTAATCATCAGGAACTTGAAGTCGCACTACTAAAATATTTACAAAATCGTCCCTTACTCGAAAAGCACGCAGCCGCATGTTTTGAAAAATTTAATCACGAATATGCTTACGAGGTTGTCGTAAAAAAATTACAGAATATGATTCTTAAGAACTGTAATACGCTTTCATGAATATTATTGTAGACAAAAAAAACACCCCACTGACCATAGCAACTGATAAAGCTATTGATTTGAAATCTATCAAATTAAACAAAATCATCATTGCGGATCTCGGCGACTGGGTGGGACATAGACCCAATTATTTAAAGACCGTTATTCGACTCTTTGCGCACAAAGATAGAAGCTGTTATATTATTAGTTCAAACCAAGAAGCTGTAGAAAAATTTTTAAAACTAGAAGGTATTTCAAATACAATCGTGTTATCAGTATCCTTTAGTACAGTCGAAAAAATAATATTCAGGGGAATTGGAATACTGGATCAAATTATCCGTCCTTTTAATTTAGATAAGTGGTTTGAGCCAAAAAGTATTTTACAATTATTACAAATAAAAATTCTACAACGACGCCACAAAATTTCAAGAGTCTCCGTATTTTTTACTTCAGTGAGTGATCTAATGCCAATAGTACCCACCAGGATAAAATCTCTTTTATTTCCTGAAAAATGGAGCGGCATCTACGTTACGCCGTGGTATAACACAGGTAATATTTTTAGCAAAACTGCACGAAGAAAAAGAGCCTATGGCAATCAATCTATGCGGTTGTCTTCCTGCCAAGGCATCTTCGTAATCCATCCAAGCTATACTACGTACTATCGACGACTATTAGGCAAAAACCATTTTTATGCCATCCCCGAACCGATCTCACTGGAAATAAATAAAAAATTTTCATTAGCTGAAAAAATTATAAAAAAAGCAGCTGGCAGATTTACAATTACGCTCTTGGGTGGAATTGGAACAAAAAGAAATGTACTATTATTACTTGACGCGCTCAATTTACTTAACAATAAAAACTGGTTTCTTGTAATAATTGGCAAACTTCAGGAAAACGGTTTTTCTCAGGGTGAACTGATCCAAATGCGCACTTTTTTTCAGGAACATAGTGACCAATGTTTTATCAAGCTTGACGAATACGTTACCATTGAACGAGATTTTAACGCCATTATTGACGCTACCCATTTGATGTATCTGCATTACCACAATCATCCTTTTAGTAGCAACCAACTACTAAAAGCTATTGCCTTGCGAAAACCTGTCATCGTCAATAAAGGGGGTATCGTAGAAACAATTGCCAAAGATACCAATTGGTCTGCCATCGTACCATACGACAGTGAAAAAGTTGCGGCAAGTATTGAAAATATTCAACAGCATTTTACGATTGATGAAAATGCGTACGCTAATTTCATGCAAAATCTGGATTATAAAAATTTGCGTAATACCATTTTGAAACAATTAGAAACAATTAACTCACCTGCATAACAGACTTTTAATTTATTGCTCATGTCTATAATTATCGTAACCGGTTCTGCCGGACTAATTGGCAGCGAAGCCAGTCGTTTCTTTCACCAACAAGGTTTTGATATTATTGGTATTGATAATGATATGCGTGCCTATTTTTTTGGTAGAGAAGCCAGTACCCGGTGGAATACGGAAAAACAAAAAGAGGAATTAAAAAACTTCAATCATGTTTCGCTTGATATTCGCGATCAAAAAGGTATCCATGATTTATTTGCAAAATATGGAAATGATATAAAAGGGGTGGTTCATACTGCTGCGCAACCATCGCACGACTGGGCTGCCAGGGAACCCTTTGTAGATTTTACTATTAATGCCAATGGCACCTTAAACCTTTTGGAAGCAACACGTTTACACGCCCCCGAAGCAGTATTTATTTTCACCAGTACCAATAAGGTTTACGGAGATACGCCCAACCGACTCCCACTCGTTGAAACGGATACTCGCTGGGAGATTGATCCAAATCATCCATATCAAAACGGGATTGATGAGCAGATGTCCATTGATCATACCAAGCATAGTTTGTTCGGCGCCAGCAAAGTTGCCGCCGATGTGCTGGTTCAGGAATACGGTAAATATTTTGGTATGAAAACCGCCTGTTTCCGCGGTGGTTGTCTGACTGGCCCTGCTCATAGTGGGGCAGAACTGCATGGCTTTCTGGCCTACCTGGTCAAGTGTGCGGTCACGGGTCGTCCCTATACTATTTTTGGTTATCAGGGAAAACAGGTTAGGGATAATATTCATAGTGTAGATTTGATCAACGCCTTTTGGGCTTTCTTTCAAAAACCAAAAAGCGGTGAGGTTTATAATATCGGAGGCGCGAGATTTGCAAATGTTTCCATGTTGGAAGCAATTGAAAAGATTAAAAATCTGGCAGGTTACGAATTGGATTATTCTGTTAGTCCAGAGAACAGAATTGGTGATCACATCTGGTACGTTTCTGATGTTAACAAGTTTAAAGCGCATTATCCTGATTGGAATTTAACTTACGATATTGATACGACCCTGCAAGAAATGATTGCGGCTACCGAGGTCAGAAATCGTCAATCAGTCTAAACAATTAAGCCACTTTAATTGCTTCCATGAAACTTTTATATCTCAATAAAATAAATACCAATAAACGTTGGGGTGCTGAGAACTTTCTCAATGAGGCTTTTGGAAAAATTAACGTGGAGACGATTTGTCTGGATTACGAACAGCATAAATATCACGTTGGTTCTTTTATCAAAAAAATAAATAATTCTTTCGATGCCGTTTTGGTGCAGCGGGGAGTCGGTTATAATTTTCCTGTTTCTGTATTACAAAATATCAATCGACCTAAAATTTTGTTATTTACCGAACTGGTAAAAAGAAATACTAACCAACATTACTTGTTAAAAGCAAATATTTTTGACCATATTTTTGTTCGTTCGCAAGAATGTTATGATTTTTTATTAGCAAATAAATGGGTAAATCCTGAGCAATTAAGTATTCAATTGAGTGCTGCTTTAAACGTTCCATTATCGACACCATCCACCAACCAAGACATCGACGTACTTTTTGTCGGCGCATTAACGGAGCGTAGGAAAAGTATACTAAATAAATTAGGACAAGGATTAAACATTACCGTTAAGTCTGTTTTTGGTAAAGAATTTTATCAAGCTATTCAACGATCTAAAATCGTTCTCAACCTTCACGGTTCCGAATATTTAGATACCGAAACCAGAATCTTTGAAACGTTGTCCTGTCGAGGTTTTATCATTACCGAAAAATTAGCGGCAGAGAGTCCCTTTGTTTCTGGTAAACACTTAATCGAATGCGATAAAGTAAAAGAGTTAACTGGAAAAATAGCATTTTATTTAAACCACCCTGAACTACGTCATGCTATGGCGAACCAAGGTTTCGACCTTGTCCACCAGCAGCATACGTACCATCACCGGGCCGTAGTCATCAAAGTAAAATTTAACCAAATTATTTCCCGGTACGCTTTGTCCAAACCAATAGTCAATAACCGGGGTCTTCTCCTCACAGGATACGAAGAAAACGGATTGAGACTAAAAGACTACGGCTACGGTCAGATGGTAAAACACTACCAGTTTTCAAAAAAATTATTTAGAAAAATAGCGCGTAAAAAAACTGCCTTATGAAAATTGGAATCGTCACATTCTGGTCCGAGCGGGGTGCAGCTTACGTCTCCCGACAATACCAACATCTATTATCCAAACAACATCAAGTTGTTATTTACGCTCGTGGCTGGACGTACGCCGAAGGCAACGAGGACTGGGATGGACCTACGGTTACCTGGGGGAAAAACAGTGTACTCCCGGTTAATAGTGCCATACACGAAAAGGATTTTCACCAGTGGCTGGAGCGCGAACAAATTGAGGCGGTGTTATTCAACGAACAGCACTGGTGGCCTCCCGTCAAATGGTGTACCGATCGGGGAATTTTGACGGGTGCTTATATCGATTATTATACCGAAGCGACCATCCCGTTATTTGCCAATTATGATTTTTTGATCTGCAACACAAAAAGGCATTTTAGTGCTTTCGATTGGCATCCACAGGCTTACTATGTTCCTTGGGGAACGGACGTAAATTTATTTAAACCGACTTCTACCGAAAGAGTGGACGATGACCGAGTAGTCTTTTTTCAGTCTTGTGGTTTTAGTCCGACCAGAAAAGGAACTGATTTTGTATTAAAGGCTTTTGCCCAATTAAAAAATAAAAACCTGAGTTTACTCCGATTACACAGTCAGGTAGATTTAGGTGAAAAAATACCTGAATTAAAAATTCTGATCGAAAACCTGATCGAAGAAGGTCGCCTGGAAATCCTCCATAAAACCGTTGCCGCTCCTGGTCTATATCATCTTGGAGACGTCAACCTGGCGCCTTCTCGACTGGAAGGAATTGGATTACCGATGGCCGAAGCACTTGCTTGTGGACTCCCGTTGATCACAGTTGATAACGCGCCGATGAACGAATTTGTAAGTCCTGAAAGTGGTAAAGTTGCAAAAATTGATCGACTTTTTTCCCGGCCCGATGGCTACTACTGGCCACAATGTCAACCCAGTATCTCTTCGTTAGCGAATTGTATGCAGTATTACGTGGACTATGCCGACAGGCTACCGAAACTGAAAGGGGCCGCTCGGGATTTTGCCCTCAAAAATCTAAACTGGTGGGACCGTGAGACACAATTAAACGAAATATTTACCACCAGTCAGATCACCAAAAAAGCTTCCGACGCGGCTCACAAAATAGCAACTTACGAACGTCAACAATCTGGTATTCGCTACAAGGTAGCCAAACGTTATCCATTTTGGTATGGTACGCTACAACGAATGAATGTCTTTTAAATATGACTGCTGGCTATCGGCTTCCCTAAAGCGCAGCTAAAGTAAAATTGATTACATAAACAGTAATATACTGTTGTAGAAAATAATTCTTTTTACCAAAAAACCAAATAAAATGATTTTAGTATGTTACGGAACTCGACCGGAAGTCATCAAAGTGGCCCCAGTCATTAAGGCATTGCAAGCTTCCAACTTGCCTTTTAAAACAGTCTTTACGGGACAACATCGTGAATTATACGAAGACGTAAAGTTTATGGTCCCCACTCCTGATTACGAATTGGACATCATGCAAGCCAATCAAGGCATCAACGGAGTACTCGCGCTTATTTTAAATAAACTGGATACAGTTATTAAGAAAGAAAAAGCCACGATGGTCATCGTGCAGGGAGATACGTCTACGGTACTGGCCTCGGCACTTTGTGCTTTCAATAACCGGGTTGCCGTTGGGCATATAGAGGCTGGTTTACGGACTTTTGACCTGGCCAGTCCTTTTCCCGAAGAGGCCAATCGACAACTCGTCTCCACGATTGCTACGCTCAACTGGGCACCTACGGAACTAGCTGCCAAAAGACTGGAAGCAGAAGGAGCAGCGAATATTTTGCTGACCGGAAATACGGTGGTAGATGCCAGTCAAAGTTTTGAATTTCCTATTGTGTATGGGAACGAAGTGCTGGTTACTTTACATCGTCGCGAAAATTTTATCAATGGAAAAATCGAAGGGATGTTCAAGCAAATCGAAACGCTTGCAGCAGCACATCCAGAATTAAAATTCATCTTTCCCATGCACCCGAATCCCAATATTCAAAAGTATCGAGGTCTTTTCAAAAAGGTGATCGTCACTGACCCATTAAATTATAAAGAAATGATTGCGCTGCTGAGCAAGGTCAAATTTGTCATCAGTGACTCCGGTGGTATTCAGGAAGAGTGTGCGGCGATGAATAAAAAAATTCTCGTTTGCCGGGATACCACCGAACGCCCCGAAGGTATTGATGCGGGGTTTGCCAAACTAGTAGACGATCGAATTACAGAAAATTTTGCGTGGGCCAACGACCAACCGGTTTGGCAAGGAATCAATCCTTACGGTAACGGTAAGGCTGGCCAGTTGATCGTTAAATCTATTGTTAATTATTTTAATAAAACGCTCAAACATACCAAGATCAATACGATCGCTTCTTCCATTTCAGAAACAGCTCAATAATAATTTATGTTTCAACACTATATTGTTACCCGCTTTAATTTAAAGATGGGATGGACCAACGACAAACGGGGAGTAGCACTGCTAGGAGAAACATGGATGAAAGACCGCTTTAAACTTTTTTTAAAATATTGTGTACCCTCCGTGGTAAATCAGGTCAATACCAATTTTCAGTGGCTTGTTTATTTTGATACCGATACCGATGCGTTTTACAAAAATAAAATTGAAAAGCTTTCCTTTAAGTTTCCACAATTTAAAGCGCGCTACGTAGATCACCATGATTCTTTTTTAACAGATTTGGAAACGTATATACGCGTCGAACAGGAACCAGAACAAACGCACCTGATAACTACTCGTCTAGATTCCGATGACCTATTGCACGAAGGTGCGGTCCATAAAATCCAGAGTCTATTTGATCAGCAGAATTGTCAGGTAATAAATTTTCAAACAGGTATCCGTTTTCAGCTGGAACCCACTATTCGCTTGACTCAATACGAATGGAAAACGGGTCCTTTCCTCAGCGTTATCGAAAAACTGGATTCGACTAAAAAAATACTGACTGGTTACGCACAACCGCACGACTGCTATTGTAAAGATTACGACACCTTACAAATTACCGAAAGGCCCTACTGGACCCAGCTAATTCATGATGCCAATCATAGCAGTACACTGAGAGGAACCTCTTTATCAGACCTCCACCGTCTACGACCTTTTCAAATTGACATCACCTCACTACAGCTTTCTTACCGTTCCATATTTAAAGACAAATGCTTTGATATTTTAAAACGAGTAACCCCGGAAATTATAAAAACCAAATTAAGATAAAACTATGTTAGTCTCCATCATCATTCCTTGTTATAATAACGCACGGTATATAGGACAAACCCTACGAAGTGCGCTCACTCAATCCTATCCACACGTAGAAGTCATTGTTATTGACGATGGTTCGACGGACAAAAGTGTAGAAAAAATCAAACGATATCTGGATCAGATCACGTTGATTCGACAACCCAATCGCGGTGCTCCGGCAGCGCGTAATCACGGACTTCGAATCGCAAAAGGCAGGCTCATTAAATTTTTGGATGCCGATGATATTTTGCTGCCCGACACGATTGAAACACAGGTAAAGCAAATGAAAAAAATAGCCACGCAGGGAAAGAAAATAGTATACGGGCCGGTACAATGGATTGATCAATTTAATCAACCAACCCATACTTACCAACCGCGACCGCGTAAATCAGGAGCCTGCAGAGTGGCACATATTCTTTCGGAAAATCCACTCACCTCCGCCCCACTACACCGAAAAGAGTACCTGGAAAATATCGGAGGGTTTGACGAATCTATTCCGAAAGGTCAGGAATTTGATTTGCATTTACGCCTGGTTTTAAGCGGCGTAGAATTTGTTTATTTCGACCAACAAGTATATCTTTTCAGGGAACATTTCACCAATACTCGTATTAGCCATTTGAATTTTAGTAAACATCCCGCAAATACTTTTTTTAAGGTTTTTTCCAAACAGGAAGAAATGATTAAAAGATATTTTAATGGTGTATTACCTGCGCCCATCAGGGAGTTACTGGCACGGCGCTATTGGACGTATGGCCGGAAAATATTACAATCCAATCAACCGGAATCTGCGGCCATTTATTTCGATCAAGCTAAATTACTGTTTGGAAATAGAGCCGTTTTCGGAAATTTTCCCTATCCACAAATGGCAAAATTATTTGGTCCGGTACGAGCGGAAAACTGGACCAGAAAATTAAAAGCCATTCGATCCTAGTATATAAAATATCATGAAAAGTAAAATAGGTGTTTATTTCTCGGCCAGTGATCAAGTGCTTACCTGGGCAATCGCTTTTTTAAATAGCTTCCGTCGTTTTAATCCGGATCTACCGCTTTACCTGATTCCATTCAACGAATCCTGTGATGCCCTGATTGAATTGGCAGAAAGATATAATTTTAAAATTTATCGGGATTCCAGTTTTGCCAGACTGGAAAAAATTGGGCAGGATTTTGAACTCGGCCATACGGATTATGGTCCTTACTGGTTTCGACGCTATGCTTCTTTTTGGGGTCCACTGGATGAGTTTATGTACCTCGATGCCCGTCAGCTAATCTTAACGGATATCGCACCACTCGTTACCGCGCCGGGTCGCTACGGCTATGACTTTATGTTCTACGATTGCGCCATTGATCAAGTGTACCAGAATGGTCCTGTTCGGCGATCCTTTTTACAAAAAGGAATGGCTCGCGGATTTAATTCAGGTCGCTGGGTCTCCAAAAAAGGTGTATTCAGTATGGAAGAATTTGAACAGTTGGCCCGCGCAGCATTATTGGTACGTCATCAACTCAATCCACGCAACACGGATCAGGCATTTATTAATTTTTGTTGTGATAAAAAAGAAATTCGGTATGGACATTTAGCGGAAGTACTTGGTAATTTCTGTCAGCAGGGCTGGGCGGGTCAGCGTGGTTCTGTCTACGAAGAAAATGGTGCTTACTATCTCTGGGATCACGGTGGCCTGGAACACAAAAAACAATTCTTTCTACTGCACTGGGGCGGAATCCGGTTATCTCCTTCTATGCCAGAAAGAAAATTGTTTTTGCAATTTTCAGACCGAACCAATATTCAGCAAAAAGTCAACGACTTATTAAAATTACCAGCACAACAATTTTATAATAAAATAAGAAAATCGCGCTGGATCAACCGTCAGTACCACGCGTTGCGAAAAGAATAATCATTTGCACATGAATATTTGCTCTTACGTACATCCAGTCAGCACGTTCACTCCTTGCACCGGATTGGGCCGCCACATTAACAATATGGTGTTGGGACTGGAACAATCAAAAGGCGTCTCACAAAATTTGTTAGTAGCCAAAAAATGGATCGAAGCGGAAGGAAGACTTAGCAATAAGTCTCCATTATATAAAATAAATACCAAATCCTTTCCTTTTCCAGAACGGGTCATCGAACACAGTTGGAAAATAATTGGATTACCTTATATGGATAAGTGGGTAGATAAATCAGTGGATTGGGTGTATTGTCCAGCTCAGACCTATCTTCCTTTTAAGAAAAAAAAGACCGCAGTTACCATTCATGATATAGAAGCATTTGAGACCGACCTTCCCTGGTCAAATACCAGAGCGCATCGACACTTTCGTAGAAAATGGTCCGTTTGGATGGGCAAGGTAATCAGGCATACAGATTTGATTTTTACCGTTTCGGAATTTACAAAAAACCGGATGATCACCTTGCTAAATGCTCCGACCGAAAAAATTCGAGTGGTGGGAAACGGGGTTAATACCGAAATATTTTCCAACGTAAAATCGGGTCCGTCCAGTTATGGTTTTCCCTACGTACTGGTCATTGGTGGTTTGCGAGCACGCAAAGGAGCACCAACCATTCTGAAGATTGCGAAAGAACTGGAAGCGGCAAAATCCGATTTAAAAATTATAGTGGTAGGACAAAATCACGAACCTTATTTATCCCAGTCTACCAATTTAAAAAATATAAAAGTACTGGGAATGGAGTCCGACGAAGTACTGGCCAGTTTATTAAGTAATGCTTTTGGATTTTTATTTCTTTCTTACTACGAAGGCTTTGGCATACCCGTTTTAGAAGCCATGGCAGCCGGGATTCCGGTTATTTCTTCCAACGCAGCTTCTTTACCTGAAGTGGTCGGTAATGCAGGTATTCTTGTAAATCCTGAAGCATCCTTCGAAGTCACCGCACAATTATTATCGTGGTTAAAAAATCCAGCGCAACGCAAAGAATGGATTGATAAAGGTCATCAACAAATAAAAAAGTATACCTGGAATAATTGTGTGGACCACCTGCTAACCGCATTTAGAACCTAATAAAATCAAAAAGAAAACAAGATGAAATCGCTTAACAATTCTAACGTTACTACTTTAAAATCACCTACTACTCCAATCACTGATTTCCAGAAAGACAGGGTCAACAACAGCGTCAGCGTTCAATTTGGCTGCGGCCTTTGGGCACCCGACGATTGGGGGAACTACGATGTCAGTCCTGGATTGCGCCTCCAAAAAATTCCATTACTGGGAAATTTTATACCCAAAGGTCCTTTCGGAGGTTGGCCTAAAAATGTAAAATATGGTAATATCATCACAGGGTTACCACTACCCGATGGTTCGGTGGATCATCTCTATTGTTCACACGTACTAGAACATCTGGCACTGGAAGATTTTCGGGTGGCACTCCGCAACAGTTATCGCTTGCTAAAACCAGGCGGCGTTTTTCGATTCGTGCTTCCTGATCTGGAAGAACTGATCAAAGACTATCAAAATAATAATTCGGTCAATGCCAGTATGAAATTTATGGAAGATAGTTATTTGGGTAGACATCAACGTGCCAAAGGGCTGATGGGATTTGTCAGAGAGTGGATGGGTAACAGTAAGCATATGTGGATGTGGGATTTTAAAAGTATGAAAAAAGAACTCGAAGCGGTCGGTTTTAAATCGGTACGTCGGGCGTATTATCACGATAGCGAGCATCCCGAATTTAAAGCAGTAGAAGAATTACGACGATGGGAAAAACAGCTTGGTGTAAACTGTTTTAGGAATGTTGATAAAATAAATTAAGACACTATGCTTCATCTTTTTCCATCACTCTATTTAATCGCCATTCCTTAAATAAAAAAGTTATAAAACCTCTTTCAACCCAACGTTGTGAAAATACTATTCTGCTGGACGGATCTTTCCGGATACATGAGTGCCTGCTGGCGGGCAATGGCCCAAAGTGATGTACTTGACATTTTTGTTATTGCGTTTGGAACCAGTCGAGAAACCGCCTTTGGACACCAACTGATGGACGGAATTCCCCATCAATTACTCAACGCGGAAGAACGGGCAGACCGTGGGCTTATTGAAAAAATAGTAGAAAGAGAAAATCCTGATACCATTGCAGTAGCCGGGTGGTTTCATCCTCCTTACCGCAATTTACCATTTCGTACCACCCAAAAAAATCGTCAATTTGTTCTCTGTATGGACACGCCTTACTGGCATACTTGGCGACAAAAACTGGCACCGTTTCTATTAAGGCCTTTTATCAAAAAAATGGATAAAGTAGTAGTGAGTGGAGAACGCAGCTGGCAATATGCACGTCAACTCGGATTTGCAAATCAGAATATTCTAAAAGGACAGTACGGCATTGACTACGATTATTTTGCTTCCACCCACAAAAAAAGAAAACAGAATAAATGGCCAAAAACCTTTCTTTTTGTTGGGCGATACAACGAAGTAAAAGCCATAGACATTTTGGTGACCGCTTATCGACAATATAGAAAAGAATGTACTGGTCACCCCTGGCATTTAATCTGTTGTGGAAAAGGGCCAATGGAGTATTTATTAAAAGATCAACCCGGTATTATCAACCACGGATTTGTTCAACCAGCAGACCTCAAGAAAATTTTTATTCAGGCCGGATGTTTTGTGATGCCCAGTCGTTTTGACCCCTGGCCCTTATCAATCATTGAAGGATGCGCCGCTGGATTACCCGTAATTTGTACCGATGTATGTGGCACCAGCGTAGAATTAGTCAAAAGCTGGTACAATGGATTTGTGATCCCTTCCGAAGATGCGGACGCATTAAAACAAGCAATGCTGGATGCGGAAAGTGAATACAAAAATTTAGGTAAGATGGGTGCTAACGCACAACAGCAGGCGGCACCTTATACCCCACAACTCTGGCTAAAGCGTTGGGAATCTTTTTTAGTAAAAAAGAAGTCACCAGCCAGAGTGGTGATTACGCGTTAGAAAAACCATCATTTACTGCTATAGAATTCCTCGAGGCCTGCTCCGAGTGTATACGTTAAAAAGGCTGATTAACTGATCAACAGGTATAGCTTTACGTGATACCCCAATGGCGCTGCCTCAGGGAGCTTCATGGTACTCCAAAAAATTCTAAAAATGAATCAACTTATTCCTGGATTTAGGAATGTTTACGAAGAGAATAGAGCCAATCCTTACGATGATGTAAAAGAGAGAAGTTATTTGTTGACTATCCTGCAACATCTTGAAAATCTAATGGGACGGCAATTTCAGGATTTTGACTTCTACCTCTTTTCCAGTTTTCATTTTACCAATGAGGAGACGCCTTCCTCCGGTGCAGTTAGGAGTAATCGCCCAAAAATTTTGCTGTTTGTTTCCGAAGAATACCCCAACATCCCTATACCATTAATGGATAAATACCTTGTTATATTTAAAGCTTACCTTCCTCACGATCGTAGCAAGATAAATATCTATCCCTTACCGTTGGGTCACGCATCCAGATTTTATCGGCAATCACCACTCCCGTGGGATCAAAGAACCACTGATGTTTTTTTTTCGGGTCAATTGCATTCTGTTCGTTATATGGGATTATATCGTGCGCTGAGTGGGTTACGTTTTATTCCCTCTTCCATACAGGTGAGATTACCAGAACGCGTAATTTCGTTGTTTGGGCATAATTTTTCTGGCAGATTTAAAAATTCTAAAATCATATTTAACAGGAAACACGAAGGAGGTTTTAGTTTAAAAAAATACCAGGAGCTTATCTTCAGGAGTAAAATAGCACTTTGTCCAAAAGGAGGAATTTCGGCAGAAACCAAAAGGCATTTTGAGGCGGCGGCGGCAGGCTGTATTCTTATTTCCGAAAAATTACCAGATACCTACCTATACCGAAATTCGCCCATTATTCAAATTGATAACTGGCGAAGCGATATTAAGATTATCAAAGATTTACTAAACGATCCAGAGCAACAATTGAATCTTCATCAGCAAACCATGAACTGGTACCGTAAATATTTTCACCCCGCTGGCGTAGCGATTTATTTAAAAAACAAGATAGAACGACAGCTTTCTTATACGGAAAAGTCTCCAGTTGAAAATATTATCACTGATTTAGAGCGCTCGGAAACAAAATCTACCCATAAAAACTAATAAACAAATATGGGACAGATAGACAAGTTATTTGAGTTAATTCTTTCGCCTGTCGGTATCGGCATCGGTATTTCCGCGTTGCTTTTTTTATGGTATTGTTTGAAAAATCAGAAGATCATTTATTATTTGGCAGGAAGCTGTCTCTTCTGTGCTAGTCTGGCACGCTACGCAGATGAGTTTGTGACAGCACCTCCCCTGTTTGGTCCGTTTGAAATGCTGCGAAGTATGGGTAGACCCATAACCATCGGACTCTTATTATTTGTTTTTTTACTGGCATTATCCATCTCGAAGCAAAACGAAAAAATCAAAATGCCTTTACCACTGGTTGGACTGATCATCGTACAGTTTTTAATCATGATCAAAACCATTTATTATGTAAATATCACATTCCCGATATTTTATTTTTTATTATTTCTTTTAATAATTTTTACACTTTGTAAGGGAATTGGAGGTAGCATAAAATCCTGGAAAAATTTCGATCAGGTAGCCGGAGCGATTGCTCTTGCCGGTAGTATTTTTGTATGGATTAACACCTTTCAGGGAGTCGTAAATATGAATGCAATTGTTTTTGTACAGGGTCGATTTTCGGGAACCACTGGTAATCCTAACCACGCCGCCATTTTTCTCGCCACTGTCTTTCCTTCATTGTTATACGCTATTACAAAAAGTAGAAAAGGGTATACTATGTTCTGGATTGCTACCGCCCTGCTCGCTTTTTATTGGCTCCTGATATCAGGTTCACGAACGGGACTCATTATGGCAGTCATGAGCTTTTTATTATTTTTTAGTCACAAAGTAGGTTATTTTTTAGTGCGGATTATTGGCTGGGGACTAGCGCTTAGTTTATTCTTTTACGTCTTTCCAGGATTAGTCGAATTTAGTGATGTAACCGAAATAACTGGATGGGATGGAATGTCCAAAAGGATTAATCGTCAACCAGCAGGAGGACTAGATACCCGAGCCAAAATTTGGTACATTCAATTACGAGATTTTAAAAAATACCCTATTTTCGGAACACCCGTTACCGGGGACCGAATTATTTTCGGAGAAAACTCCTGGTTAGGCGTTGCCGCCCAGTTTGGCTGGATTGGGTTAGTTCCAATGCTTTTCTTCGGATTCGGTGTAATCCATAAAATGATTATCCTCTGGAAAACCAGGATGTATAACATGGCCAAAGCCAACGAGCTAAGTCTTTGTTTTGCCGGTCTAGTCTCATTGATGATTGGAAGTTTTAGCGAAGCATATTTGTTAGGGAATCTGAGTTTTCCTATCATGTCGATGATGCTCTATCTAGTTTTAACAGATGCCGCTTTCGTACTATTAGCTGAAGAAAAAAAAGAATCAACTGAATTAGCTAAACTTATCTATTCACCTCCTATTTACAATTAAAAAAAACCAAATGAAAGTACTCTGGGTCACCGGAAGTTTTTTCCCAACTAATAGCGGAGGGATGGACACCATCATGCACTGGATTG
>Ga0209828_1000098_pt1 | contig 70509 bp, 61 predicted proteins | sample MaitaG_FD_187429 | JGI IMG/M metagenome (GOLD analysis project Ga0209828, IMG submission 187429) | Marine algal microbial communities from Maine, USA - Maine_Asex2 metaG (SPAdes) (version 2) | ecosystem: Host-associated > Algae > Red algae > Unclassified | place: Maine, USA | collected 2015-01-05
GAGGTTCCTGTACCACCGGTTGCTGTATAATATAAGGGTGCCACTAAGTTAGTACCTGCAATTACAGGTAATGTAAATGCATCACAAAATTCTTGATCGGCTAATGGTGTAATCTCTGGTGGATTAAGAATATTTATTGTAAACGAGCTAACAGCAAAACATAATATGTTTTCATTGTTTTCTACGCGTACAAAAATAGTTTCTGTTTGAAAGGCAACTTGATTGGTGTACGGGCTTGTTAAAGCATTACTGTTGTTTTCTGCATCTGTTTGTGTACTGTGATATGTTATTGTATACTCGGCTGGATCTTGTGTTCCTAATGCTGATGCATTTAGGGCTGTTAAATCGAATGCTTCAAAACCATCATCATTATCATCACAAATTGATTGATTAGGTACTGTATTTACTGACGGTGTATTAAAAACATTTATTGTAAACGAGCTAACAGCAAAACATAATGTGTTTTCATTATTTTCTACACGTATAAAAATAGTTTCTAACTCGTAAGCAACTTGGTTGGTATATGGACTTGTTAAAGAATTAGTATTATTTTCTGCATCGGTTTGTGTACTGTGGTACGATACTGTGTACTCGGCTGGATTTTGCGTTCCTAAAACTTGTGTATTTAATCCAGTTAAATCAAAGGTTTCAAATCCATCACTATTATCATCACAAATTGATTGATTAGGTACCGTATTTGCTACTGGAGACTCAATAACATCTATTACAAAGCTTGTTGTTGCATTGCAATTTTCGTTGTTATTGTTTTCTAATCTAACAAAAATAGTTTCAGGAGTGTTTGCAGCAGCATTTGTATAAGGATTAGCTAATGCATTTACATTATTATCTGCATCAGCTTGAGTTGCATGGAAAGAAATTGTGTAATTTGTTGGGTCTTGGGTTCCAAGAATTTGAGCATTTTGAGTTGTTAAATCAAAAGACTCAACGCCATCATTAGAAGCGTCATCACAAACGATTAAGTCTGGTACAGTACCTATAACAATACTTGAATATTCTAGTGAGAATACATCGGTTGCATAACAAGATCCGGAATCAACATCTTCTATTCTTATATATATCATTTCTCCATTAGTACCAGTATAGGCAGACGGGTTTACTATAGCATTTGTATTGGCATCAGCGTCTGCTTGAGAATTATGAAAAGTTACAGCTACTGTTGTAGGATCTTGTGTTCCTACGGCAGAGGTTTCATTTACTGTTAAATCAAAAATAGCAGCAGCACTACCATCATCGCAAATAGTAAGATTACTAACTGATTGTACACTTGCAAAAGGAATAAATTCTATTAATATAGAGTCTGAAGATTCACAAGTATCAGAATATATAATTTCTACAGTATAGTTCCCTTGTTGTGTTACATTAAGAGTTGATCCTGTTTCTCCAGCGATTAGAGTTCCTTCAAGATACCAATTGTGTGTTTCTGCCGGTAAACCAGTGTCTAACACTACTACGTTACCTTCACATTCCGCTGTACCTGCATTAACAGTGATGTCATCTCCTAAATTACCTCCTAAATTAAAACTACCACCTTCAAGAAATATAGCAGAATCCCATAAAGAATCTCCTTGATCTGCTACAACTAATTTTATTTCGTATGTTATATTTGCAGTAACGTTTGCAGATGCTGTTAAAACAACAGTTCTACCTCCGTAATTTGTGTCTGGTAAATTGTAGCCTTCAAAGAAAGCAGGATTGGCATTGCAGGTTGGAGCGTTATTTATATTTGTAACACTTACTGGTGTGCCATTAGGTAAAACTGCTAAATTTGTATAGTTTACTGTTCCTGTTTCTCTTAATAAAAAAGCAAAACTATCAGCAAAGCTACATTCAGTCATCATATCATATTCTTCTGATGCCATTATAAATCGAAAACTAATGGTGTTTGCTGTTGGTACAAAATCGAATTTTATAAAGGTAGCATCTTGAGTATTGTTTTGGCCCAAAGCAGCTTCTAAATCTGCGTCTCCACCAAGATTGTTAACGAAGTCAGGATTAGGATTTGCAGGCACAGCGACTACATTGCCTCCTCCAAATGCTCGTCCAGTTGTTAAAATAACACCTTCTTCAAAAGGAAAATCTACCGCTGCACCTCTTTTAAAATAACCATAACTTTTTGTAGCTGTATCTTCAGGGTTTTCACTTACTTGAAAAGTAAAGTTGCTTACATCTGTACAACCTCCAGATACTAAAACATCAGTTATTAATTGTTCTGGACCATAACTAGATTGAGCATCTCCAGCATTATTTATTGTTATAATTTGAGCTTGTGTAAGTATAAAAGATAGTAATAAAGTAAAAAGGAGGGTAATTTTTTTCATAATATTTTTATTATAATGTCAATCTTTACTCAAAAAGGAAATATAAATATAACTATTTTTAATGATTATATATCGCTATATTTATTTTATAACAACTTAAAAGATAAAACCCCTACTTATTAAAGTGTAATAAATCTACACTAGACCATTATTATAAAGTTAACGTCTTAAAGTAAAATGATTTTTATAAGTACGGCCATTTTGTAATGTAACAGAAAACCAATAATCACTTTGTGGTAAAGGTTTACCATTAAATGTGCCGTCCCAACCAGAATTTAATGGATTAATTTCTGTGATTAACTTTCCAAAACGATTGAAAATTAAAATTTTAGAATTCGGTTGAAATATTTTAGATACTCCATATATTTGCCAAGTATCGTTAACATTGTCTCCATTTGGTGTAAAGTAAAGCGGAAAACCAATTATAGATAATGTATCTTCTGTAATCCCACAATTATTTTTAACATCTTTAACAATAATGGTGTAAATTCCTGGTGATAATTGCGTAAAAACATTATTTGCTTGAAAAGGTGTTGTGTTTTGATCTTGATCTGTTAATGCATATAGATAGTCGCCTTCACCGCTAGTTATAACTGTAATTATATTATTACTAATATTACCATCTGTAATTTGTATAGTTTCTATGGTTGCTATATTAGATGGTTGAACACTAATAGTTCTATTGTTACTACACATAGTAGTAGTGTTTGTTACCGTTACTGTATAGTTTCCTATTGTGTTTATATCTATAGTTTTGGTGGTTTTAGAATTAGACCAATTAAAACTATAGAGGGCAGAAGCATCATTTAGTCCTGCATCTAAATTTAACGTGGCTGGAAAATTATTTAAGCAATAAATAACCGTCTCGTCATTATCTAGTGGCGGTAATGGATTTATAGTTAAAAACACTTTATTTATTCCATAACATGCATTATCGTTTTCTACGCGTACGTATATGGTTTGAGCATACGGTACTGTATTTTGGTAAGGTGAATTTAAGGGATTATTTTCTAGTAAAGCATCGTTTTCTGTCTCATAATACTCTATTTCTAATCCTGCTGGCAATCCTGCTAATATAGCTTCAGAAAAATCATTGAGGTTAAATGTGTTTCTTCCGTCTTGACTATCAGGCTCATCACAAACGGGTTCTGCAATATAATCGTTAATTTGTGTGCTACTTGTTTCTAAAACAAGTGTACTAAAGTTAAAACAACCTGTTAAAGTATTGGTAACTCTAGCAAATACAGTTTGAGGATTACTTGTATTACTAAAAGCATCGCTATTTATCTCATTAATATTGTTTTGCGCATTATTAAGTGTTAGGTAGAATTGTGTAGCTCTATCTGGAGTATTATCTGTTAAATCGTTATTAGCTTCAGTTAAATTAAAGGTTGTAAAACCATCAACCATACCTTGTGTATCGCATTGGTAAAGGTCTGTATTAAAAGCTTCAGGAATTGGATTGATTACTAGATTAATACTTTCTATGTTGTAGCAATTACTATTACTGTTATTTTCAATTCTAATAAAAAGTGTTTCGTTTATTGGAGTTTGGTTTGTATAATTATTAGGAAGACTGTTGTTACCTGCATCTGCATCTGCCTGCGAACTATAATAAGTAACAGAGAATAGAGCAGGATCCTGAGAGCCAAAAATATCTGCATTAAAATCTGATAGTGTTATTACTGTTTGTCCATCCATTGGGTTGGTGTCGTTATCGCAAATTTCTAAATCATTAATTGAAGCAACTACCGGAGTATCGAATACTTTAATTTGAAACGTTGTTATATCGAAACAATTTCTATTGTTTCTATTAAATACCTTTGCATATATTGTTTGTGGATTACTTGTATTTTTAAACTGACTAGTTATAGCATTAGTATCTGCTTCAGCATCAGCAACAGATTGGTAATATTCTACTTCAAAATTTGTTGGGTCTTGATCATTTAATATAGTATTTGTTTGTGTTACAAAATTAAAGTTTGTTGCACCATTATTATCATCGTCACAGGCTTGCATGTTTCCTACTGTATTTGCTACTGGAATCTCAAAATATGTTACATTGGCTCTGCCTTCAAAGAAACCACAATTAGATGAGTTAACTTCAATTTCTACTTTATATAACCCTGGAGCTGTAATAATTAAATCGAAATCACTCTCAGTTAGCGGTAAGTCATCTTTAGTCCAAGTATAAATTGCTCCAGGAATATCGTCTGCTATTAATGTATAAGAGTCTCCTGTACATAGGTCTAAATCTATGGTGCTAACACCATTTTTTATAATATCTACTTCTTCAGTAAAAAAAGAAGTGATAAACGGCGGTAAGCCTTGTCTAGATTTACTTGTTAGGGCAATAGCGCCGTGTTGGTAGTTACAAGCGGAACCAACTTTATTTGGGTTGTTAACTACAGATAAAAATGAGTTTCCATCGTTATAATTATCGCTCATAGCACGATACAATCTACCATCTGGACCTAATTGCAAACCTCCTCTGTAGGTTTGTCTTTCGTCTATTATTACTTGAGATGCACTAATATTTGCTGCAGTTAAATTGTATTGTAGAATACCACCATACTGGCCATTAGTACTATCGAAGCCACCACTGGAGAAAAATGTAGAGACATATAGTAAATTGTTATTAGGAGAGAATTCTACACCATAAGCAGTTTGTTGCTCACCAGTTGGAGAATTAAAATTTATATTGATAGATTGAAAATTACTTACTACACCAGTTGTTTTATCAAAATCGTAAAGGTGTAACCCTTGACCTATATTAGCACTTGCCAATTTTGTACCATCTGGAGAAAATTTTAAATATCCTCTAGCTTCAGATACAGCGTTTCCAATAGTAGTTTTTACAGCAGTTGTGTTTACTCCAGCACTTGTTACTTGGAAAGCATGAAAAGTATTGTTAATATCACTAATACCATTACTGTCTGCATAAGTTATAACCCAAACGTTTTGTGTTTCGCAATCTTTTAAGACTGCACTTAATTTTTCTGAGGTATTACTAAGTAATTGCACTTCAGAACTTGGTATAACATCTCCTAGTCCGCCATCTAATAACATATTTACTTCATAATAATTAAAACCAAAATCTGAGTTATCTAAAGATGGAGAATCTACAGTGAATATATAATATCTATTAAGAGTGTTAGGTCTTGGTATTATTATAGCAGATTGTGTACTCGACTGGTCGCCTCTTAAACCACTACCATTTGGCATTACTATGTGGTTAGCATTAAATACATTTCTACCGTCTGTGTAGAACAGTAGATTACCATCTGTGTCTGAGATACTAGTGCAACCTTCCTCGGTAGATAATTGTCCATCGTTAACTGCCGAGACAGTATCTGTATCTAAATTAAAATTTATACCAGCATTATCTCCAAAATACCAATTAGAAGCTTCTTTTTGAGCATTTGAAAAAGCACAACATATAAGTATGGTAAATATTAAGACATTTTTTTTCATTTTATGTTATATGCAATCCCTAGCAAATATATTAAAATGTATTTTAATATAATAAAAGCACCTAATCATAATTACAGCTTAAATGTTAAAAAGAGCTTGTTTAGTTTTTTTATAAATCGCGTTTTAAAAGTATTTTATATGAAAATAAAACAAAAAGGACAGTCCATGTTAATACTATTACAATTTCATACCAATGTACAGTATAATCATAACTTAAATCTTGTCCGGCGACACTAGCAAATTCTTTAACTGCACCAAGTCTAGAAAGTGGTTGATCTATTAAATTAGACATTGCATTTAATGGTAAAAACTGCGTAATAGCATCTGCGTACTCTTTTGTGGTTTCTATTAAAAATAGTATGAGCTTTACAATAGTTTCAAAAATATACCATATAAATAGAAAGCCTAAAGCAAATGCCGAACGTTTTATTAGCATGCCTATAAATAAGCAAAAAGAGAAAAAACCAAGTAGTTTAATAAAGAAGGCAACAAGATATTCTAAATCTGTAAAAACAATACTTGCTTCTGTATAACTTGAAAAAAATAAACCTAAAATTAAAGATAGAATAAAAATATAAAGTGTAGAAAGTAACGCAAATACGGCAACGGTAACAAATTTAGAAATAATAAATTCTTTTTTACTTAAGCCATCTATTAAATTTTGTTTAATGGTTTTGTTACTATATTCATTGGCCACCATAGAAACAATTACAATAGCAAGAAAAAATTTTAATTCTGCAGCCATATAAGTATTAAAATGCCAGATGTATGGAAAATTAAAAATGCCCATTTCTGCAGCATGAAATTTAAAAAAACCGAAATTAAACTTTATGGATGCAAATAGTGAAATAAAGCCTAGAATTATAAAATAGGCGAGTATTAATAGTTTACTTGCTCTATTATTCCACAATTTTATAAATTCTATATTTAAAAGTCTTAACATGGTTGGTTGGTTTTATCTAAAATAGATTAGGTTATTTTATTATAGCAAAATACATCCAGTAGAATGAATAGGTATTTAGTTATTATCTGTAAGCTTAAGAAATTGCTCTTCTAAACTTTCTTTTCGCATTACTAAATGCGAAATATAAATGCCTTTTTCTACCATTTGTTTATTAAATTCTGAAGCAGCTAAAGGTGTATTTAAAAAAGCGGTAATTAAACCTTTGTTTTTAGTTGTTTTTTCAATTAAAGGATGTTGTTCTAAAAACTGGAGCAATTTAGGCTCATTATTATATTTTAATTCAAAAAAACCATTACTAGATGTCATCTCATCTACGCGACCAGAATATAGTTTTTCTCCTTTTCTAAGCACCACAACGTGTGAGCATACTTTTTCTACTTCGTCTAATAAATGCGAAGCCAAAAGTATAGTAGTACCTTGACTTGCAATGTCTCTAATTATTGCTCTAATTTGGTGGATTCCTTGCGGGTCTAAACCGTTAGTTGGCTCATCTAAAATTAATATTTCTGGATCGTTTAATAAAGCCGATGCAATAGCCAATCGCTGTTTCATACCCAAAGAATAGGTTTTAAACTTACTGTCTTTCCTATCTAAAAGACCAACAACTTCTAATTTTTCGTCTATTTTAGAATAATCAATATCTTTTATTTTACAAACCAATTTTAAATTTTTATAGGCAGACATATAAGGATAAAAGTTAGGGCGCTCAATAATAGCTCCAACTTTCTTTAAGGCTTCATGAGTAGAAATAGAGCCATCAAACCATTTAAAATCTCCATTTGTTTTATTAACAACATTTAAGGTAATGCCTAATGTTGTAGATTTACCACTTCCGTTTGGACCTAGTATGCCATAAACATTCCCTTTTTTAATAGTAAAAGATAAATTGTTTACAGCCGTTAAATCACCAAATTTTTTGGTAAGACTTTTAATTTCAAGAATGGTTTCCAAGTAGATTGATTTTAAACACCTAAAATTTTAAAATGTAATATTTAGGTAAATTGGTTTTAAAGTAAGACGAAGCTACCAAACTTTTGTTACAACTTTAGTATTAAAAGTTATAAATTTGAGTATTCTTAAAGTTATGAAAGATTTAAAAATTTCGAAAAAAAAACCATCGTATCCTATTAATAGTAAGTTACATAATTATTTAGGCGAGTATAATAGAAATACAAGTGCTTCTATAAATTATGACGATTTATTAAGGTTTCAAGGTTCTGTTATTGTTTACGATAAAAATGATAAAGACACACTGTGGATTCGAGTCTATTACAGTGAATTCGACAGAGTAGAGATAGACCTAAGTCTCAAACGTGTTTACACAAAGTTACATAGCGATGGTAACGAAAAAACAATTCCTTTTTTAAATGTGGATGCCGTAGATTATTGCACGTTTGGTAATTCTAAACCATTTAGAGTAAAAATTCGAAATATTTTAAACGATAATTACACCTATTTCTACGTTAAAAAAGCAGATGCCTCACGTGTTTATGGGTTGGAGTTAGAGCACATGCTTTCACCCTATAATCTTAATTTTATGGTTTACCAAGACACGCTTATAGAAGAGCATATTGCTGGAATTCCAGGCGACGAGTTTATTGAAAACATGTTAGAACAATGTACAGCATCCGAAAAATCTCAAATAGCAAAAGAGTTTGTTAAATTTAACGAACGTTGCATGATAAGGCTTCTTGGAGATATGCGGTCTTACAATTATGTAATTGTACCAACACATGATTTCGACCACGTGGTGTACCAAATTAGAGCTATAGATTTCGATCAACAGTCTTACGAAGGCAAGTTTAATGTTTACAGGCCACAGTTTTTTAAAGAGAATTTAAAAATGGTAACATTGGTTTCTTCAAAATTTCAAAAAGAATCTATCGATCAATATAAAATTGAAGAACGTTCTATAATCTCAAAACGCATGATTAGTTTTAACGATAGAATTGAAGCGCTTTTAAATTGCATGATTAGCGATGAAATTTCTAATCAAGACAACATAAAAATGCTTAAATCTAAAATCTACGATTATACGTTAGATTTAAAATTTAAGCATTGTAAGAATATGGGTAGCATTTTAAAAAACGCTTTAGAGTACGTAAAACGTAATTATGAAAATGTGAATACTAAGGATTTTTAAATGTCTATAATAATAAAATATTAATTTGCTATTGCTTGTATTAATGTTGTTAATTCTTCTGTGGTACCATAATCTACAGTTACACTAAAAGCATCATCACCAGCAACTGTAATTGGCAAACTTCCAAATTTTAAATAACGATCACTATCTACTGTAACAGCAATTAGTGTAGCGTTTAAACCAGTAGGTATAGAGTTATCATAACTTTTTAATGCTGTCATATTTGTGTTTAATGATGTTAGCATGATTACAGAAGGAAAGTCCTCAATAACCATCCAAATAGTTGTAGTAGAAAAATCTGTTATACCGGGAATCGAAACTTCAAATTGTGTTGGAGTATCTCCTGTTAAATCATATAAAACATCACAATTAGCCAAGCCTTGTTCTAAGCCAAAAATATTAAATACTCCAGCTTGAAACCAAGCGTCAGAGTTTTGATTTAATTCCCAATTTACCATTTCTCTGCCATCTATAATCGAAGAGTCTCCTATATAATATTGCATACTGTTTTCATAGCTAGTAATATCTGTTTGAACAGGTATTTGAGATTGAATATTCGAGGCGTTAGCATTTACTGTATTGCCGTTTATATCTTCAAAAGTTAAATTAAAACTACCACCAGTAACTAAAAGCTGTCCGTTAGAAATTGTTTGTACATTTCCCAATATCATATCTTCCAATGTTAAATACTCTTGTAATTTAACTGTAATTGGTGTTGTAATTGTGTTGTTATTAATATCTGTAAATGTGTTTGGATTTATTGTAAAAATGGTGCCATCTTCTCCAGTAAATGTTTGCGTAACAGTTGGATCGATAGAAAATGTTTGAGTATTTGGTTTAATAGATTGTACTAACTCGTTTAAAGAAGAGTAGGAGTCTGCATTAATTGTTTGTATTGGTTTATCATCTTCATTTAAGCAATTAAATGTAAAAAGAGATAGAGAGACTAATAAGGCTAAAATTTTAATTTTCGAATTTTTCATAATATATTTGTTTTATATAATAGATTCAAAAATCCTTAAAAGGTTGCGTTTAAAAATTAAAAAACATTAATTCCAATTTTCATTGAAATCTAAGTTGTCGTAATCGTTAACATCAAAATCGTCGTCGAATTCGTTGTATAAGTCATCACTTTCTGCTTCAAACAACTTTTCTGGAGCATTATCAGGTACTTGACCTTGAACAAACATTAAATTTGGGTAATCGACACCTTCGTTTTCCTCAGCAATTTCGGCAAGTTCTACGTAAAATGTCCACATACTCAAAAAATCGTAAACGTAAATAAGCTTTGTTTGTGCTTCGTGAACGGTACTATTTAATAATGTTTCACTCATTAGTTTTACTTTGTTAGCACCTTCGCTCATATCAAAAAGTGAAATTTCTTCACCTTGATTCCACTCGTTGTCACTTAAATAAAAAGAAGCTATTTCTGTGCCATCAAACCCAAAAGATTGCGTAATAATATTATGCAAATCTTCCATTGTATCTGTTTCTTTAATTTCTAGATCGCGAAACACATTGTCTTCTGTATCATTGTCTAAAATAACTCTAAATCTGTAAATCATAATTTAATTTTGGTTTGCAAAGGTATGATTGTGTTTTAAATATTTTTCAGAAATAAAAATACTTTTACGTCTGTTTTCTAAATATGCATAAAATTGAATGCCAAATAAAATAGTAGCAATCACTAAATGAAGCGGTTGCGATAAAAACGGAAAGTCGAAATAATACATGGCAATACCAGAAGCGATTTCGAAAACAATACAAATTACCACTAAATTTATTTTGTTAAAACCAAGTTGCATACCTCTATTTCTAACATACAACCATGCGTTTGTAAAAAATACTAAAAATGAAAAACTTCTGTGTATATAAAATTGCAACGGTGGATTTTGCATCCATAACGCTTTTAAATACCCTATACTTTTTATTTGTTCATCTACATGGTGTCTAACTTGAGTGCCTAAAACAACTTGAATAAGTGTTAAAACAATAGCAAAAAGTAATATGTTTTTAAATTTTGAATCTACAATTTGATTTTTAAAAGTTGTTTTTGAAGCAAAAATAATGTACAATATAAAAGCAACAATTACTAAAGCCATTACCATGTGAATGGTTATTTTATGTGGTGCCAAATTAGAATCTACAACCGTTTTGCCAAGCCAAGCTTGAAAAGCCATGCTAAAAACAGTGAGTATAGAAAGTATGGTAATCCATTTGTTTTTGCGCCAAAACCAAAAAGAAAGTAGCGTAAATATTAATATTGGTATTCCAGATAATGCGCCAAACAAACGGTTAATATATTCTACCCAAGTGTGTAGTGGATTATAGTTTGCGTAATCGTGTTTTGTGTATGGTTTCCAGTTATTGAGGTTTATGTTTTTTGAAGATTTAAAATCGCTATCAGCAACTAAAAGTGCTTTATTTTTAATAATAACTATACCTTCTTTATACTCTTGATTAGACTTAAACTCTAATTCTGAAGCTTGTGTAGGTGGAATATAATAGCCAAAACATTTTGGCCAATCTGGACAGCCCATTCCTGAACCTGTCATGCGAACAACTGCTCCTGCAATAATAACTAAATACACTAAAACTAATGCTGTTTTTGCTATGGTTCTAAAGTGTTTTTTCATGTTTAAAAACTTGCGGTTAGCCCTAAAGCCTTTCCTTTTTCTAGCATTAATTTAAAAGCAGCTTCATGTTCATTAGGTATTTCACCTTCTAAAATAGCTTCTTTTATGGCTTCTTTAATAATACCAATTTCTCTTGATGGTTTTAAGTTAAAAGCCTTTATAATTTCTCCACCAGAAATTGGTGGCTGAAAATTACGAACATGGTCTTTTGCTTCAACCTCGATTATTTTATCTCTAACAATTTTAAAATTGTTGTGGTATTTATTAAATTTTCTTGGGTTTTTTGTGGTAATATCTGCTTCGCAAAGCGTCATTAAATCGTCTATATAGTCTCCAGCATCAAAAACCAAGCGCCTTACAGCAGAATCTGTTACTATATCTTGAGCCAAAACAATCGGTCGAGAGCTCATAAACACTAATTTCTGTACAAATTTCATTTTATCATTTAATGGCATTTTTAAACGCTTAAATAAATGATATACCATTTTAGAACCTTCAAATTCGTGTGCATGGAATGTCCAGCCTACTTTTTTGCTAAACTTTTTTGTTGGCGCTTTTCCAATATCATGGAGTAGTGCAGCCCAACGTAACCAAACATCGTCTGTGTTTTTGGCTATATTATCTACTACTTCTAAGGTATGGTAGAAGTTGTCTTTATGCTTTTGTCCTTCGACTTCATCAATACCTTTTAAGGCTGTTAATTCTGGAAGTATGTGTTTTAATACACCTGTTTTTTCAAGTAATAAAAAACCGATTGATGGTGTTTTACTTTCTAAAATTTTATTAAGCTCAACAACAATACGTTCGTTGGTAATTATTTTAATGCGTTCGTTATTTCTTGTAATAGCTTTTAGTGACTCTTTCTCAATAATAAAACCTAATTGTGTAGCAAAACGTATGGCACGCATCATACGTAAAGGATCATCGCTGTATGTAATATCTGGATTTAAAGGAGTACGAATTATTTTATGTTTTAAATCTTCTAGCCCCTTAAAAGGGTCTAATAGATTGCCAAAATTACTTTTAGATAATTCAAGTGCTAAGGCGTTAATAGTAAAATCACGACGCTTTTGGTCGTCTTGCAATGTGCCATTTTCTACTACAGGATTTCTGCTGTTTTCGGTGTAAGATTCTTTTCTTGCTCCAACAAATTCAACCTCAATATCATCAAGCTTAAGCATGGCAGTGCCGTAGGTTTTAAAGACTTGAACTTTTGGCTTGTTTGGTAAGTTTTTAGCAACTTGCTTTGCTAACGCAATACCACTTCCAATGGCCACTATATCTATATCTTTTGCGTCACCACGGTTTAATAAATAATCACGAACAAAACCTCCAATGACATAGCTGTCGAGATTTAACTCTGCAGCAGATTTAGAGATGATTTTAAATATATTATGTTTTAGTGCTTCTTTGTAATTCATTATTGTTACCAACTAACTATTCGCGAATAATTTTAACACCACTACTATTACTTAATTTAATAATAGTTGAAGGATTTCCTCCGTTTTTTTGCTGATGCAAATTTACTACATAATCCACATCTTTAATAATCGCATCATCAATTTCTTTAAAGGATTTTGGTGTTGGTTTTCCTGCTAAATTTGCAGAGGTTGAGACTATTGGTCGACCTAGAAAACGAATTATTTTTTTACAAAAATCATGATTTACAACTCTAATGGCTAAGGTATTATCTTTAGCTACCAAATTCTCTGCAATACCAGCAGGATTATCGTAAATTATGGTTGTAGGTTTATCTGCAATATCTAGAATAGTGTAGGCCATTTTTGGTACATTATCTACATGTCTTTCTAGCATGCTAAAGTTGTTAACCAAACAAATAAGTGCTTTGCTATCGTCTCTTTGTTTTAGTTTGTATATTTTATTAACAGCAGAGGCGTTTGTAGCATCACAACCTATACCCCAAACAGTGTCTGTTGGGTATAGAATTAAGCCGCCTGCTTTAAGAGTTTTAACTGTTTCTGCTATAATCTCTTTTTCCATTTTTAATTATCTTTTAAATTGTAAAAATCCATCATCGTTTTAATAAAGGCTTTAGTACCACTTTGTTTAATAATATGATTTCTTATAGTTTGAGGAGCAAAAATAATAGCTTTGTTTTTAATTTTATTAAGATTTTCTGCAATTGCTTTATAATCTTTTATATTAACAATTATTCCAGTTTCTTTAACTATAGAATCTTCTACGCCGCCACTTTTAGTAGCAATTACAGGTTTTCCACAAAGCATAGCTTCTCTAACAGCAACGCCATAAGTTTCTGCAATACTAGTTGAAACGAATACATTACATTGTTGTAATTGTTTGTTTATTTCTTTTCTGCTTAATTTAGGGTAGAAGATGCACTTGTCTAATATTCCATATTTTTTTGCTAATGCTTTAAAAATTGAACTATTAGCTTTTTCTATATCATTAAAAGCATCGTTTCCTATAATAACCGCTTCAAAATTACCATTACTTAATGTATTAAAAACCTTTAAGCTTTTAAAAAAAGTTTCACTGTCTTTAATTAAATGCGGATAGGTAATTGTTGTAATTGTAAATTTCAAACTTGGGTTTTGTTCTTTAATTTGAAATTTAGTTTCATCGACTAAATTCCAGACTATTTTAGGATTACAATCTATATCATGCATTAAAATACAACGTTTTTGGTGATAACTAACAGCACCAACTTTATGCGCATTTTTTATTACTTGCATGACTTCTTTTTGTAAATAACGTTTTAGGTGGTGTATTAAGAATTTTTGATGCTCAATAATAACGTAAGGTATCGAAAAGGTAGCTGATAAGTTTGCAGAATATATACCTGCATTTGCAGAGCATTGCGCATGTATTAATTCTGGTTTCCATTTTTTACTAAGTGTTTTAAGGGCTTTTTGATATTTTTTTTTATTTTTTTTTAGTTTTAATTTAGAGGGCCATTTTTTATAATGGTAAATATTAAATGCATAAGCATCTGGCTCTTGAATTAAATAGTTTGTGTTAAGTTTATCTTTCTTTTTAAAACTATTTTTTAAAACTATTTTTAGATAATTTATGAGGTTTAAATGTTTTTCATTTCCAAATAAAACTTTTACCTCAAAACCATTTTTATTCAATAATAAAGCTTGCTCTTTAAAAAAAGAACCTATTAATACATTTTGATTATTGGGATACCAAGAAGGAATTATTAAAATTTTTTTATTCATTTTATAGCTAAGGGTTTAGAATTTTAAAATTAAAACTATACTCGTAAAAACAAAGTTTTTTTAAAAAAATTTAAATTGATACATTTAACGAAGTTACAGTTTATTAAATTTGTTAACACTATGATAAATGTAACACAAACTTTCCTACCTCCAATTGATGAGTATAAAGAAATTCTAAAAAGTGCTTGGGATAAAAAATGGATTACTAATAGGGGCGATTTGTTATTGGAGCTTGAAACAAAACTAGCAGAGTATTTAAAAGTATCAAATTTTTATATTACTACCAATGGTACATTACCTTTACAAATAGCTTTAAAAGCATTAGATATAACAAAAGAGGTAATTACAACACCTTTTAGTTATGTAGCAACAACGTCTTCCATTGTTTGGGAAAATTGCACACCAGTTTTTGTTGATATAGAGGAAGATATGCTAACTATAGATGCAAATAAAATTGAAGCAGCAATTACAGAAAACACACAAGCTATTTTGGCAACACATGTTTTTGGTAACCCATGCAATATTGATGCTATTAAAAATATAGCAAAAAAGCATGATTTAAAATTAATATTTGATGCAGCACATTGTTTTGGTGTTACTTATAAAGGTGTTTCAGTGTTTAATTATGGTGATATTAGTACAACCAGTTTTCACGCGACTAAATTATTTCACACAGGTGAAGGTGGCGCTATATTTGTTAAAAATAAAAGTTTATTTAAAAAAACATTTCACCACCATAATTTTGGTCATAATGGGCCATTAAAATTTAATGGATTAGGTGTTAATGCTAAGGCATCAGAATTGCAAGCTGCAATGGGTTTAAGCGTTTTGCCATACATGAATGCTATTATTGCTAGCCGAAAAAAAATAAGTTTACAGTATGAAGCATTACTGAGGTGTAATTATAAAATAACAGTATTTAGTTATAGAAAAGAAGCTAAAAGAAACTATGCTTACATGCCAATAATTTTTAAAACTAGAAAAAAATTAGAGGTTGCAATACAAAAGTTAAAAGAGGAAGACATTCACCCGCGACGCTATTTTTCGCCCTCACTTAATACATTGCCATATCTAAAAAATAAAATTTCAATGCCAATTTCTGAAAGTATAAGTAATAGAATTTTATGCTTACCGCTATATTATGGGTTAGAAGAAAAACACGTCGTTAAAATTTGCAATATTATTAATTCTTTATAGTAATTAATTATGAAAGAAAAAGTTTTAATTGGTGCTGGTGGTTCTGCAAAAGATATTAAAGCACATATGAATACTCCTTTAATAAAGTGTTTTGTAGATGATAAATATCTTGATTCTAAACAAAAAAACCTGTTCTCTATTACAGAATTTAATCCTGATACAATGAAAGCTTTAATAACGGTGTCTAATCCAGAGGATAGAAAGCAAATTTATAATAAAATGCCATTAGATACAGAGTATTATACATTTATTCATCCTTCTGCTCAAATATTAAGTAATAATTGTGTTATAGGAATTGGATCTTTTATTGGTGCTAATTGCATTATCACAACTAATGTTGTTTTAGGTAACCATTCGCAAGTTAACTTTGGCTCATCCATTGGTCACGATTGCAAAATTAAAAATTTTTTTACATTAGCACCAGGAGCGAGATTGTCTGGCAACTGTACCATTAACGAATGCGTACACATTGGAGCTAATGCTAGTGTTAGAGAAAAACTTACCATATGTAAAAACGTTACTATTGGGCTACAATCTGGAGTAGTTAGAGACATAAATCAATCTGGAATTTATGTAGGTTCTCCAGTAAAAAAAATAAGCTAAATAGATGAAGCTATCTGTCGCAATAATTACCTATAACCATGAGGGATTTATAGAGCAAACATTAAAAGGTATATTTAACCAAAAAGTAAATTTCGATTTTGAAGTAATTATTGGTGAAGATAATTCTACAGACAATACAGCGGCTATTATAGAAAAGTATAAAGCTTTATATCCTAGCAAAATTTTCGTTAAATATAGAAAGTCAAATATTGGTATGATGCCTAATTTTATTGATGTTTTAGAGACTTGTAAAGGTAAATATATAGCATCAATTGAAGGTGATGATTATTGGGTAAATGATTATAAGTTACAAAAGCAAGTAGATTTTTTAGAAGCCAATCAAGAATATGTTATCACATGGACAGATTTTAAAATAACAAAAAACGGTACAATATTGAATAATGATTTTTGCTATAATTTAGACGTTGTTACTATAGATTACACTAACTTATTTACTCCTTATTCTACCTACACACTAACAGCGGTTTATAAAAAAGAAGCCCTAGATATAGATGTGTTGAAAAAGCTAAAACACTCAAAAGATAATTCACTATACATTATATTATTGCAAAAAGGTAAAGGTGCTTTTTTAAATTTTGTTGGTGCTCATTATCGTATTCATCAAGGTGGCGTTTATTCTTTAAAATCAGAATTTTTTAAAAAATATTCTTCATATTTAAACCTAAAAGAAGTTACCCAAGTTATACCAGAATCTCAAACAAAAAATATTAATAAAATTATTAAATCTTTAGCAAATGGCGCTGCATTTGCCGCTTTAAAGTCTAAATACACAGGCGAAAAACTTAGTAGTGTTCAAAACGAGTTTATGACCACTCATTTTAAAAAAGCACCATTTAAAACAAAGTTTAAATACTACAAAAGAATTTTTAAATATAAGTTTTTAAAATAGACATTTAAAGAAAAGAACAATAGCATCTAGTGTTGGAATTTTAGAAAAATAGCCAGATTCATTTTTAATGTATTTATAGTAAGATTTACTGTTTTCTTTACAGTTTCTAATGGTTCTAATCATTACTTTATCAATATGTTTTATAAATAAATGCTCATTGTAAAACTGTTTATTGGCATTTAAAATTTTTATCTTTTTTGAAGCTTCAACGGTTTTAATTATTTCGTATTTATTAAGACCTCTTGTTAAATTAACAGCATTTAAATAATAGTTTATATTAGCGTTGTTAAATAAAATTCCTAAATTTTCTAATTGTTTTTTTTTAATAATGACTTCAGATTTTTTTAAATTTTCTTCTTTAGTTTGGCTAATATTATTAGGATGCCATCTGTATTGCAGTAAAGATTCTGGAATATTATAAAACATGGTTTTAGCAATTAATTGGCTCCAGAGACCATAATCTTCTGCTGGAACATATTGGTTTTCAAAACGTAGTGCTCCAAGGTGAGATTTTCTAAATAATACAGTAGGATTACCAATACAACAATTGTTTAGCATTTGTATTTTTAATTGATCGTGTGTTTCTTGATGCTTTACGGTTTTGTTTTTTTTATCTCCAAAAAAAGTAAACCATGTGCCACAAACACCATAGTTTGGATTATTTTTTAAGAAGTTTAATTGTTTTTCGAACCTTGTTGGTAGTGCAATATCATCTGCATCGAGTAGAGCAATAAATTCTGTTTTGGCAATTTCTATACCTTCGTTTCTTAAATTTGCAGGACCTACATTTTTAGTTTTTGTAACAATGTCTATTCTAGAGTCTTTTAGTTTATAATTTTCTAATATTTTAGCAGTTTGGTCTTGAGAATTGTCATTTAGAATTAAGAGTTTAAAATTCGAAAAAGTTTGATTAAGCACACTATCTATAGATTCAGCTATAAACTTTTCACCATTGTAAACAGGCATTATTACTGTAAGTTCTGTCATTTTTATTTAAATAAAAATTTTAATTGCTGAGAAATATTCTTACCAAAAATAAACGATTTAGAAACTTTCTCACCTTTAAAATTCTTTACAACTTCTTTAAAATCGTGTCCTTTAATATATTCTAACCTTGGCCATTCGGCTTTATCAAACGGATGAAAATTGGTGTGTTCTTTATAATTTTCTTTATTTATAGATTTCCAAAACTCAAAAAAAGCATCAACATTAAAATCGTTTTTATGTCCCCAATTATCGAGTTTAAATTTTAATTCCTTTTCATCTCTACTCCAAGATTGGTGTATAGATATAAAAGGAACATACCATTTTTCTTGATCCTTATTTTTTCTACCTCTTACATAATCTGGTTTTGTAGTTGCTAAATAGTAATTGGTTTTACTTGGGCAATATAAAATACCCTTGTCAAGTATTTTATAAACATCGACCATAAAGGAGCAAATTTGAATAGGTTTTTTTCTAGTTAATTTATTCTTATTCTTTCTTAAATGTTTCGTAAAACCTTCAAAATCTATAAAATACTCATCGGCATCAATTTGAATACAAATTCCTTCTCCCATCTTTTTAGACAACATGTTACGCTCTCTAGTTTCATTTTCCATTGCGTTTATAGAAGCATCATAAAAATTATCTTGGTAAATAGTAATCTTATTATCTGTGTCAAATTCTTTAATCCAATTAAAAAAGCTTGGGTTAACCTTAAACGTATTACCAGACCAAGTTTGTCTATTAATATCTAATGCTAAAGTAATAGTATTAGCATGTTTATAGACTAAAGGTATCGAAATTTTTAAAAGTTCATAATCGTAAGCAACTAAAAAACCAACGTTAAATTTCATAATTTTTATTAAAGTACGAATATAAATAATTTTAGAATTTGTAAGTTGCAAAAAGTCAATTAATACTTTTTATGGATCGTAAATTAGTAACTATAGTCATCCCAATTTACAAGGTAAATCTTTCAGATTCCGAGCAAATGTCTTTAAACCAATGTTTCAAAATATTGGGTGATTTTGATATTGTTTTTGCACATCCAGAAAGTTTAGATGTATCTACTATAAATACAAATGGTAAGGCGAGAACAGAGACTTTTCCTAATCATTATTTTAAAACGGTTTTTGGTTACAATAGTTTAATGTTATCTAAAGAGTTTTACGAACGTTTTCTAGAGTTTAAGTATATGTTAATCTATCAATTAGACGCTTTTGTTTTTAAAAATGAATTATTAGAATGGTGTAACAAAGGTTACGATTATATTGGAGCACCTTGGATAGCATCACCAAATACGCCAATAAAAAAACTATTAAGTGTGTTTGATTCTAGAAGAAAAAAAGAACGTAGCAAAATATTTTTTAAAGTTGGTAACGGCGGATTTTCATTAAGAAATATTACCAAAAGTTATGAAATTTCGATAGCCTTAAAAACAGAAATTGAAGCGAATTTAAAACGCGATCAAGACGATTTTTATATTATGGAAGACATATTTTGGTCGATAACAGTACCAAAACACTATCCAGATTTTAGTATTCCATTTTATAAAGAAGCTCTAAATTTTGCTATAGATAGAAAGCCAGATTTAGCATTAAAACTTAATAACAATAAATTGCCTTTTGGTTGTCATGGTTTCGATAAACCAAAAGTTGAATATTTTTGGAAAGATATATTAACTTCAAATTATGTAGGTTAGCGCATGCGTAAAGTTATAAGCCCAACATATATAAAACATTCTAAAACTTTAGACGATTTTATATTAAACTATGAGACTAAAGGAGAAGCTTTTGGTAATCAAGACAGAAATAGTTTACGTCTCTTTAAACTAGAAGATAAAACAATAAATGTAAAGTCCTTTAAAAAACCAAATGCTGTAAATAAAGTAGTCTATAAATTTTTTAGAAAAAGTAAAGCGCAACGTTCTTTTGAGTATGCTAATAAGCTAAAAGCATTATCTATTGGTACACCAGAACCTGTTGCGTTTTTCGAAATAAATTCAGGTTTATTATTCGGTAAAAGTTACTATGCAAGCGAGCAGTTAAAATACGATATTACCTACCGCGAACTCACTACAGATTTTAGTATCCCTAATTACGAAAATATTTTACGTGCCTTTACAAAGTTTACTTTCGATTTGCATGAAAAAGGTATTAACTTCCTAGATCATTCTCCAGGAAACACATTAATTAAATTTAACGATGGCGATTACACTTTTTATTTGGTAGATTTAAACCGAATGAATTTTGAAACCATGACGTTTGAAAAACGTATAAAAAACTTTGCCAAACTCACGATTCATAAAAAAATGATTGAAATAATGAGCAATGAATATGCTAAATTAATTAATGAAGATTATAAGAAAGTTTATAATTTAATGTGGCATGAAACTGAAGCATTTCAAGAGTCTTTTCACAGACGCAGAAGACTAAAAAAGAAATTTAAATTTTGGAAAAAATACAACTAAATAAGTGTTTGCTACTTCGATTAATTTGTAACGTACACGCAAATGTTACCTGTAATGCGGAAAACGTGCTATCGATTGAAAATTTGAACTAAAAAGTCCAACGCGCAAACGCACATTCATTTTTTTCCAACGCTTCTTCCAACACATAAAAAAATAAAAGAGCTGTTTTTTTCGCATCCACTAAAAATAGGAAAAAAATATCTTGGTTACCAAAATTTGACAAGCTATATTTGACACTTATTGTCAAGTAATAATTTTCAAATGAAAACAATCGGACAAATTTTACGGAATCAAAGACAAACACTTGGACTTCTTTTAAGACAAGTTTCAGCTTATGTAGATATTGACCAGGCAATATTGAGCAAAATCGAGAGAAATGAGCGAAAACCAACAAAAGAAATGTTAGAAAAATTAGCTGAAATTCTGAAACTAGATAAAGACGAACTTTTAGTTCAGTTTATTAGCGACAAAATTGCTTATGAAATAGCAGATGAAGATTGTGCTAGTAAAGTTTTAAAAGTTGCCGAAAAAAAAATCAAATATTTAAAATCACATCCAATTCCAAAACTAACAATGAGTACAGAAATAGAAAATATGAGCATTGCCAAAGAACCACAATTAAGGATGTATTCACCACCGATTGACAATTCAAAAAAACAATCAAGAGGAAGAGAAAAAATCGATGTTATTTCACTTTTTTCAGGCTGTGGCGGAATGGATTTAGGATTTGATAAAGCTGGTTTTAATATAAAATGGGCTAATGATATTGAAAAAAGAGCCTGCGAAACATATGCGAAAAATATTGGAGACCATATTGTTTGCGGAGACATAACTGAATTAGATTATTCACAAATACCAGATGCAGATTTAATACTTGGTGGCTTTCCTTGTCAAGATTTTTCTATGATTTGGAAAAGAGGTGGAATAACAACAGACAGAGGTAATTTATACCAAAACTTTGTTGAAATAGTTTCTCAAAAGCAACCTTTAATGTTTGTTGCAGAAAATGTAAAAGGAATTTTGACTGCTAATAAGAAAAAAGCAATAAAGACTATAATTAAAGATTTTTCAGAGACAGGATATTACGGTTATAATACAACTGCACATTTAGTGAATTTTGCAGAATATGGAGTAGCTCAACTTCGTCAAAGAGTTTTAATTATTGGAGTAAGAAAAGATTTAGATACATTTTTTGACATTCCAGCACCAACAAATGACGCAGACAACTATTTATCTGCTAAAAAAGCTTTGAAAGGAGTGAAAAAAGTAAAACATAACAACGAGCATCAAAACATCCAAGCTGGTACTATTAAAAAATTAAAGCTAATTCCACCAGGAGGTAATTTTACTGACATACCAAAAGATTCGCCACATTATGTAAAAGGAATGATTTCCCACGTTTATCGCAGACTTCATCCTAACAAACCATCAACTACAATTATTGCTGCTGGTGGTGGTGGAACATGGGGATATCATTATGATGAACCAAGACCTTTAACCAATAGAGAAAGAGCAAGATTATTTGGTTATCCAGACGATTTTGTATTTGAGGGTACTATTACAGAAGTGAGAAAACAAATTGGTAATTCTGTTCCACCTTCAGGTATTTATCCTTTTGCAAAACAGATTAAAACATTTCTAGAAAACATCAAGGTTAATGCACACTAATATTCACAAATACGGAGGCGACTTTCGAAATGTTTTAGACAAAGAATTTAAGACTTCAAATAATATTACAGTTGCATCAGGTTACGCTTCACTTGACGTAATTAATGCTTTTGAAAAACCATTTATTGAAATTGCAAAGAAAGGCGGTACATCAAGACTGCTATTAGGAATGGCATTTTATGAAGGCTTAGGTCAAAAAAAGTTGAAAGCAGTAACAAAATTGAATGATTCTTTAAAAGCTTACAACAAAAACTCAGGTGTGTTTGTAACTAATGGCAGAAGATACCACGGTAAAGTATATCAATTTGATAAAGATGTAACATCAAATATCTATGTTGGTTCGTCAAATTTTTCTGCAAGTGGTACTAAAGGGAATATCGAATGTACCGTACCAATATTAGATGACAATCAAAAATTAAATTTAATAGCTTTTTTAAATGAGCTTTATTCACCTTCCTACTCGATATCAATAGATCAAGCTGATATAACAGTTCCTGGTAAAAAGAAAATTGTTCTTGATAAAGTAGAAAGACTTTGGACTAATTTAAAAGCTTATGACTCTTCTTCAATTTCTTTAGAAAAACTACCTAAATTTGTTTTTCCCTTAGACCGAGTAGCTGAAAAGGAAAAATCAAACCTAAATGTTTATTTTGGCAGAGGTAGATGGAGTAGGTCAACTGGTAAAGTTAAACCAAGACCTTGGTACGAAATAGAACTGATTGCTAGTAATGATTTGAATTCTCAACCATTTTATCCTAAAGGAGATTTTCTTGCTTATACTAGTGATGGATTGATTATACCAATGAGGACTCAAGGAGACTATTATAAAAACATTCGTTCGAAAAATAGTTTACAGATTTTTGGAATATGGCTAAAGGGAAAACTTGAGAAAAGTGGAGTATTAAAAAAGTATGAACCTGTTACATTGGAAACTTTAGAAGAATATGGGAATAACAAACTCACTTTTTACAAATTTGAAGAGGGAAAATATTATATGACCTTTTAAGCCAGCGCGCAAGCCATAAACATTTACAGTCGCACCATCCTAGCTTCACCAAAACTGAAAAAGAGTATGACTTCTAATAACGCTTGCAAATTTGCAGAAAAGTACTACAGGTAAAAATGTATAAAAAAAATAGGGAGAAACGTGCTTAATCGAAACGTCCGTGTGTATTTGCTAAGTCGCCAAATTTTTAAATTTGGTATAATTAAAAAGAGAAAAGATAATTAACAAAATTTAAAAATTCGGCTTTAGCTTAATCCGAAAAGTATCGCTTACAACTGCCCTACTTTTCTTATACTAGACCGTTATCGAGAAGTCTTATTTTCTGTTTTTTCTCAATAACCACAACTTTACATAGCGCATAAAAACCACATAACCTTGCACATAGCCAATGGTTAAACCAACAACACCATCTCGAAAACCACTTTGCACGATGTAGTGTTTTAAAAAGCCCCAAAAAGGTTTAATTACAAAATGATAAGCTGTTAAACGCCCTGTTTTTTTATTGTAGTCTTTAGCTTGTAAACTGGCGTAACCATTCATTTTTTGCATGTATGCGTCAAAACTTCGGTAAGAATAATGTAATAATTTATGTGTTAATTGCCCAACAGTGCCATTAACTACTAAAGCTTCGTGTACGTGGCGAGCATTGTATTTGCAAACCTCTTTTTTAAATAAGCGAATAACACTATCATTTCTCCAACCACTATAATTAACACGTTGTCCCATAAAATGATTAATGCGTTTTATGCTAAAAGCATCGTGGATAATACGGTCTTGTTCTAAGGTAGAAATAATTTCATCTTTTAATTCTGGAGTCACACGCTCGTCTGCATCCACCAATAAAATCCATTCGTGTTTTGCTTGAGAAATAGCATAGTTTTTTTGTGCACCGTAAAAATCGAATGTGCGTTGTATTACTTTGGTTGCTAAAGTACTGGCTTTTTCAAAAGTAGCATCGGTACTAAAACTATCGATAACTAAAATCTCATCTGCAAATCCTACCGATGCAATAACTGCTTCAATATTATCAATTTCGTTTTTAGTTGGTATTATAGCTGTTAGCTTTCGCATGTACTAATTTAAAGTTTGTTGTAAAAATACATTTAATTTTTTATCAAAAAGTTCAGGCGAAAATTCTTGATAAAGTGTTAGCGCATTTTTTTTCATTTCCTTTTCAGTTTTATTACTATAAATTTCAGGCTTAAAATCTTTTAAGTGTACAGAAACGTTTAGTTTATTATCTTCAAAGAGACTCCAAGCATTTTTACTTATCCAAGGAGAAAAGATTGCAAATGTTCTTATATTTAAGGCTTTTGCCATATTAATTGCACCTCCTTCATTACCAATTAAAGCAGTACAATGTTTAGTAATAGCTAGAAATTGACGGAGGTTTCTTCCAAAGATATTAAAGAAGATAAGTTTTTGTGTTTCTGGTTTACATAAATTATAAATGGATTGCGCTTGTTCTTTTTGCTTTGGGATATAATTAAACAGTAGTTGTGCATTTGTTTGTTTTGCTATAGTATCTATAACCTTTGCCATAAAAGTAAAAGGATAAGTTTTAGTTTTACCACTCCCTAAAACACTAATCATGTATAGTGGTTTACTAAAATTTATGTTATGAGTTTGCAGAAACTGTTTACTATTCCTTACTTCCTCTTTAGTTAAAAATATTTTAGGTTTTACCTCTGTAATTTTTATACCCAGAGGTTCTAATAATTGTAACCGGTTTACAATGGCTAAACCAGATTTACCATCTGTTTTAGAAACTCTTTTTACATTATTTGTGTAAACAAAAGTGGTGTACTGTTTATAATAAGATATTTTTGATTTTGCTCCAGAAAATAATGTAATTATATTACTAGATAGTTTAGAATACACATCTATTACCACATCGTATTTTTTATGCATCAAAGATTTTGCAAACCTTAAAAGCGCACGCTTACTATTTTCTTCAGCTTTACTAAAGAGAATAAAATTATCAATATTTGGATTGTTTTCTACAACAGGTAAAGTGTGCGTGTTAATAAGATAATCTAATTGCGCCTCTGGATACTTTTTACGCAGGGCTTCAAATAAAATACTGCTTGTAAGTACATCACCAATCATTTTTTGTTGTATAACTAGAATCCTCATTGTTTGTCTAGTGTTAAAGTGTTATTAATTAAATTGTTATTAAACGACTGGATGTACGGTTTTAATTGGTTTTCTAGTCTTTTAACAACAGTAGTATCAAAATCTTTTAAGTTGTTTTTTAATTCAATATCAGTTTTAAAATCATAGAGTTCTATTATTTTATTACCATCAAAAATAAAATAATAATTTTCTATAATAGCATGGTACATTGTGTTGATGTAATTTAAGACAATATGTTGGTTTTCATTAAAGCTTTTGCCATAACTAACAAAGGGCTTATTGTAATTTAAATAATCGAGAACACTTGGTAAAATATCAATTTGCTGTAAATTTGTGTTTTGTACGCCTTTAAAATCTGGATTTTCAGGATCGAAAAATAGAATTGGAATAGTGTATTGTTGCAGTATGGATTTATAGGTTCCTTTTTCTACAATAGAGCAGTGGTCTGCTGTTACTACAAATAAGGTGTTTTTATACCAATCTTGTTTTTTTGCTTCATTAAAAAATCGTTTTAGGGCAAAGTCTGTATACCCTACGGTTTCATAAAATATGGTATTACCTTTATCAAATTTACCTTCGTATTTTTCTGGAATTATAAAAGGAATATGAGAGGAGATAGTAAAAACGCTAGATAAAAAAGGTTGTTTAAATGTACTTAATTCAGCATTAAAAAATTGTAAAAATTCCTCGTCAAAAATCCCCCATTTACCATCATAATCACTTTCATTAGGATATTGGTCTTTACCATAATAGGCATCAAAACCTGCAATATTTGAATACTGATCGAAATTCTGACTACCATTAAAAGCGCCATGAAAAAATGAGGTACTGTAGCCTTCATTTTTTAAAAGTATAGGTAAGCTTTCTATAGCATTAAAAGCATAAGATGACGATACATAATTTTCTCCAATAATACTTGGAATCCCAGAAATTACAGATGGTAATGCTGCTGCCGAAACACGCCCGTTTGCAAAACCATTTTTAAAATAGAGCGACTTGCTAATTAGTGAATCTAGAAAAGGCGTATTTCCAGTTTTTGGACTAGAAAAACTAACGTTTTCATCACCAAAACTTTCAAGAATAATAATCACTACATTCTTTTTATTAAATCCAGTGCTATCTTTATAACGTTTAATGGGAGAATACAACGTTTTTAGCGTTTTAGAATCGTAAAAATTTAAAGGCTTTAAATCTTTTTTCCTATTAATGGTTTTAAGTATACAAAAAGGTGTGTTTAAAACTATAGATGTATTATTTGCAGTAGCATAATTAATAGCATCTATACGTCTTAGCGGTTTGCGTTGTAAACCACCACGTCCAACAACTATTATTAAACCTAAAAACACAAAAAATAATACAACTTGCTTAAGACTATTTAATAGTGTTTTTTTGCTATAATGCGAATTAAATTTTGATTTAGGAATAAACTTATAGAACAGTATAGCAAAGAAAATACCACTTAAAAACACATACCAATACCGTAAAATAAACGATGGCATCAACCCTGCAATTTCTTGCTCCATTCCATTGGCGGTAATTAAACTAAAAGTACAGCGTTTACCTGTAAATTCATAATAGATAAAATCGACAAAATTTGTGAGTAACAAAATGGTGTTAATAGCATAAAACATCCATTTTAATAAAGTCTGATATATGCTATTATACTTAAAACTGCCAGGAATAGTATGTGCTAAAATAATGAGGCTATTGGTGTAAAATAGTACAGATAAATCAAACCTAAGTCCGCCAATAAAAGCTTTTAATCCAAAATCGTTGAAGTTATTCCATTGAAATAGCACAAAAAGCACTCTTAAAATACTATAGGCAAAAAGTGAATATATTAATCGTTTAAGAAGTAAAAGAATACTTTTCTTGTAATTATTCACTGTTTAAACTGCTACATTATACTCGCGAAGCGCATCGTTTAAAGACGTCTTCTTATTTGTACTTTCTTTACGTTTACCTATAATTAGTGCACAAGGTACTTGGAAATCTCCAGCAGGAAACGTTTTAGTATAACTACCAGGAATTACTACAGAACGTGCAGGCACAACACCTTTAGTTTCCATAGGTTTGTCTCCTGTAACATCTATAATTTTTGTGCTCATAGTAAGTACTACATTTGCACCTAAAACAGCTTCTTTTTCAACTTTTACACCTTCCACAACAATACAACGTGAGCCAATAAACGCACCATCTTCAATAATTACTGGAGCTGCTTGTAAAGGCTCTAAAACACCACCAATACCAACACCACCAGATAAATGTACGTTTTTACCAATCTGAGCACAGCTACCAACAGTAGCCCAAGTATCTACCATAGTACCTTCATCTACATAAGCACCAATATTTACATAGCTTGGCATTAAAATAGTACCACTAGAAATATAAGCACCATGTCTCGCTACCGCATTTGGTACTACCCGAATACCCTTTTCTTTGTAACCAGTTTTTAATGGAATTTTATCATGATATTCAAAAACACCAACCTCCAATGTTTCCATTTTCTGAATAGGAAAATATAGAACCACCGCTTTTTTAACCCATTCGTTTACTTGCCAATCGTTTTTAATAGGCTCCGCAACACGTAATGTTCCTTCATCGAGTAAACCAACCACTTTTCTAATAGCAGTTTGCGTTTCATTTTCCTTTAATAAATCTCGGTTTTCCCAAGCGTTTTCTATAGTTTGTTGTAATGCTTTCATCGATTATGTTTTTTAATTTACGTTGCTTGTTCTAAATTTATTTTATCAAAATTTTAATCTAATTAATTTGGGCGTGCCCTAAAGGTCAGGCTCTCGGCAGTCGCTCTCTGCGAGGAGCTTCAACAAATGCCTCCATCCTTCACGCAAATATAGCATCAATTTATAATTTGGCATAATATTTATGTATGTAGTATAGAATATACTAAATTTGCACAAAAATTAATAGTGGCTCAAATTCTAGCAATAGATTATGGTAAAGTAAGAACAGGATTAGCTGTCACAGACGATATGCAAATTATCGCCTCTGGACTAACCACTGTACTTACAAATGAGTTATTAGATTTTTTAAAAGACTATACTAAAAAAGAAAGTGTAGAATTATTCTTGGTTGGAGAACCAAAGCAAATGAATAATAAAGCAAGCGAAAGCGAGGTTTTTATTGCGCCTTTTATTAGTAGATTAAGAACCTTTTTTCCAAACATACCTATTAAACGTGTAGATGAGCGTTTTACCTCTAAAATGGCAGTACAAACTATGATAGATAGTGGATTAAAGAAAAAACAAAGACAAAATAAAGCATTGGTCGATGAGATTAGTGCAACAATAATATTACAAAGTTATCTTTACAATACATAAATTATGGTGTTACCTATAGTCGCTTATGGCGATCCAGTTTTAAAATTAAAAGCGAAAGAAATTGCTAAAGAGTATCCTAATTTAAAAACATTAATAGCAAATATGCAGGAAACTATGCATGGCGCGTTTGGTGTTGGCTTAGCTGCACCACAAATAGGTTTACCAATTAGAATGTTTTTGGTAGATACGTCTCCATTTGCAGATGATGATGTTTTAGATGATAGCGAACGCGAATTTTTAAAAAGTTTTAAACATACGTTTATTAATCCAACAATTCTTGAAGAAACAGGAGACGAGTGGGCTTTTAACGAAGGTTGTTTAAGTATTCCAGATGTGCGAGAAGATGTTTTTAGAAAGCCAAATATAAAAATAGAATATTTTGATGTAGACTTTAAAAAGCATACCATGGATTTAGATGGTTTAGCTGCAAGAGTGTTTCAGCATGAGTACGACCATATCGAAGGTGTTTTATTTACAGATAAATTATCTAGCTTAAAAAAACGCTTGATAAAAAGTAAACTACAAAACATTTCTAAAGGCAAGATTGTAGTAGATTACAGAATGAAGTTTTCAAACATAAAAAAGAAACGTTAAAAATTTGCAAAACATAATCGAGTACAAGATATTTGCGCTACTTAAATATAAGTAAAATGGCATTAGATAAAATATTAGCAATTTCAGGAAAACCTGGTTTATACCAGTTAGTAACCCAAACAAGAGGAGGCTTTATTGCAAAATCTTTATTAGATAACCGTAAAATTTCTGTTAGTATTCAACAAAATGTTAGTATATTAAGTGAAATTGCTATCTACACTTTAACAGAAGAAGTACCTTTACGAGAAGTTTTAAGTAAAATTAAAACGAAAGAAAATGGTGGGCAAACTTCAATTAGCCATAAAGATGGAAAAGATAAATTAGAAGAATATTTCTTCGAGGTTTTACCAGATTATGACGAAGATAGAGTATATTTTAGTGATATTAAGAAAGTTGTACAATGGTATAATATGCTTCAAAAAAACGATTTATTAGATTTAGAAGATAAAAGAAAATCTGAGGAAGAAGAATAAATTATTTACATTCAATCCTTTTAAATTAAAATCCAGCTTTTTAGCTGTTTTTTTGTTTAAAGTATATTTACACAAATACATCTTTTATGAATTCCAGAGCCAACCAACTAAAATCATTCGATCGTTTATTAACCATTATGGACGAGCTACGTGAGCAATGTCCTTGGGATAAAAAGCAAACGATGGAAAGCCTTCGTCATTTAACAATAGAGGAAACTTACGAACTTGGTGATGCCATTTTAGATAATGACTTAGAAGAGGTGAAAAATGAAGTTGGAGATTTGCTGTTACATTTAGTATTCTACGCCAAAATTGGGAGTGAAACCAACACCTTTGATATTGCAGACGTCTGTAATTCTATTTGCAAAAAACTAATTCACAGACACCCACATATTTATGGAGATGTAACAGTAAAGGATGAAGAAGAAGTAAAGCGCAATTGGGAAAAACTAAAACTAAAAGAAGGTAAAACTAGTGTTTTAGAAGGCGTACCTAATAGTCTACCAGCTTTAATAAAAGCTAACCGTATTCAAGACAAAGTGGCAGGAGTTGGTTTCGATTGGGAACTACCGGAACAAGTTTGGGATAAAGTAGAAGAGGAGCTAAACGAGTTTAAAGTTGAGGTAGAAAATAATAATAAAGATGCTATGGAAAGTGAATTTGGAGATGTCTTATTTTCGTTAGTAAATTATGCACGTTTTAAAAATATAAATCCGGAAAATGCTTTGGAAAGAACGAATAAAAAATTCTCAAAAAGATTTCAATATTTAGAAGCAAAGGCAAAGTTATTAAACAAAGATTTAAAGGATATGACCTTGCAAGAGATGGATGTTTTTTGGGAAGAAGCAAAGAAAATGTAATTTTTTTAGCATCGTAATCTAAAATTGAAATATCTGCGTATATATTATTAAATGACCTTATTTCTTCAATATAGAAATTGGTTAATGACGTAAACTTTTTAACTGGTCATTTTACATTTAGATTATTTCTAGTAAGCAAAATAGAAATATTTTTTTAGTTTAGTTAGAAAATCCTGTTTGATATTTAATCGAACAGGATTTGGTTTTTATTAAGACCATATTTTTTAAAACCGGATTGCTTGCATAGAAAAATTATTTGAACTAATCGCAGTGAAAGTTGAGGTTTTTAATTTATTTCGTTTTATAATGTAATATGATAACTTGCCATTACTACGATTTAAAAATCTATTTTGAAATACTATATTTTAGACCCATGGACTTTGCAGTTTTAATTAAAAAGCTATTAAAAACAACTTTTTTAAAAACTTATACTATTTTTCAAATATGTTGCACAATTTTATGATGGTTTAAAATCGATAACCAATACGTAAATGCAAATTTACACGAACATCTTCTTGACCAAATATTACATTTTTTCTTCACCAAAATATTTAACGTATCCAATACCAATAGCAGTTTCATAATTAAAATGTTTTTCAATATTTCTTTTAATTCCCCAAGTGGGAATAATTGAAATATCACTTACAAAATTATAATTATTATCTAGTTTAGTTAGTAACAAACCTGGACGATAATTAAGTTTCAAGGAAAGAAAATTACCACTGTTTCCATCAATCCTTCTTTTTTTATTTACTCTTTTATTTAAATTATAATACCATCTAGGTTCTAAGATAATTGAGGGAACTGCAAAAATCCCAGAATCATTATTTAATGAATTATCATAAAATCCAAATTCAACACCTATTTCAGACCGCAATGTAAAAGAATCGAATACTTTAATTTCATTATTAACCTAAGTGCCAAGAACACCAATTTGTTTTCCAAAAACATATTTTTAGACACTCGAATTATTATTAACTTGAGCTTTCATATTTAATGAAAATAATAGTATTACTAAGACCGTTAGTTGTTTGTTTTTATTCTTCTTTTTTTATATTATATTATTTAGATTTTAAAGTGGCTTTTTGCTCTGCTTCTGCTTTTACTTTTGCATTTTTAATTACTTTTATTTTTTTAAGTTTGGCTTTCCAAATGGATAATGATTCAGTATGTTTTCTAATATTGTCGTGTACAGATTTTACAAGTGGGTTTTTTTCATCTGGATGTTTAAAAAATAATAAGTTATTTTGTAATTGATTTATCTCGCCATTTATTTCGCTAATTTTCTTACTAATAAAACTGTATTCGTTTTCAAGTGCTCTTTGGTCTTTAGCATAAGATAAATCTTGAAGTTTGTTTTCAAACTTTATCATTTCTACTTCATTTTTATTCATATCTAAAGCACCAAATAAAGTATCTAATACTTTATTAAAATCGCCTTCAATTTTACGTTTATTTCTAGGAACGCGACCAAGTGTTTTCCATTTTGCAATAAAACTCTTAATAGTAGTTAAGTCTGCTTTTTGTTCTCCAGACAGTTTTGTGTCTGTAACTGTTTTTAAAAAAGCTTCTTTTTCTGTAAAGGCTTTTTCCTCTTTTACGCTTGCTTCATTTCTTTTTGCATGTATTCTATCGAAAAAGTGATTGCAAGCAGCTCTAAATTGTTTCCAAATTTTGTCGCTATCTTTTCTTGGTACATGGCCAATAAGTTTCCAGTCGCCTTGTATTTTTTTCATTAATTGCGTTGTCGCTTCAAAATCTTCATTGTCTTTATTAGCTTCTGCAATTTTAATTAATTCTAGTTTTTTTTCTAAATTATCGTATTGGTCTTTTTTTAAATTTTTATAGTAATCATTCTTTTTATGATTAAATTCACGAACAGCAACCTTAAATTTAGTCCAGGTAGCCTCATTTACTTTAATAGGTACTTTACCAGCTTTAAAAAATTCTTCGCGTAGCATTTCTACTTCTTTTATTTTTTTTTGCCAATCTTTATGTGAGTTGCCAGGATCGTTGGTTTTTTCATTTATTAAACCAATAATACCATTTTTATATTCTAAATTTTTTTCGTAAAGTGCATCTAAATTATTGTAATATTCTTGACGTTTATCGTTAATTACCTTAGTTGCTTCTTTAAAACGATCCCAAATTGGTTCTCTGTGCTCTCTAGCAACAGGTCCTAATTCTTCTTTCCACATTTTGTGTAACGCTTGTAATTCTCTAAACGCACGATTATTGTCTTGTTCTTTAACTAATTCTTCGGCACGCTCAATAATTTTTATCTTTTTCTCAAGATTGTGTTCAAAATCTTTATCGCGTAAATCTCTATCTAAGTGCAATAAATCGTAAAAGCGTTCTACATTAAAATGGTAACTGTTCCACGCATTGTTGTATTTATCCCTTGGTATGGATCCAGCAGATTTCCACTGGTCTTGCAGCTCTTTAAATTGTTTGTATTTACTGTTCATTGTCTCATCAAGATCTGTAAGTGCCTTAATGTCTTCTATAATTTGAAGCCTTAGAGATAAATTATCTTTTAAATCCTTTTCTAAACTTTTATAATGCGTTTTTATTTTTTGACGATAGTCTTTATAAGCCTCATTAAAACTACGTTTTAAAGGCGTTGTGTAATGGAAATCTATTTCGTTTCCACCTTCACTTAAAAATTCTTGTTTTTTTTCTTCTAAAAGCGCATTAAATTTTTCATTAAATTCATTTTTTATGGCTTCAACATGCTTTTTTATGGCTTGTACTTTTTGAGTTTCCACTAATTTTTCTAGCTCTAAAACTAAAACGTCTAAAGACATTTTACTGTAATCTTTCTCTTCAATAGGATGACGATTAATTGCACCTTCACTTTCCGCGTCTTCTGCATTAGAGGCGTCAATTTCGTTAACTACAGCATCTTCAGTCTTCTCATTTTGAGTTTCTTGTGCTTCTGTTGTGTTTTCTACTGTTTCATTAGCAGTCTTTTCAACGTTCTCAATTGCTGAGTTTTCTTCGTTTCCGTCTGCGTTTTGCAGGTTATCTTGGTCTGACATTTTGTAAAATGTTTTTGTCTATGGTAAAAATTTAGACTTTAAAGATACTAAAACTTAGGTTTTATTAGCAGTTTTACATTTGTTTTAAATAAAAAGTAGCTTTTATTTATTCCAAATTTGCCAAGATTTCTCAGCTTGTAGTTCTAACATTTTCTCACCATTAATAATGGTAGCATTATTTTGCTTACCTAATCTTAGAAATTTAGTTTGTGAAGGGTTGTAAATTAAATCGAATAATATATGTTGTTTAGAAATGGCTTTATAAGGAATATCTGGACACAAATCAATATTTGGAAAAGTGCCTAAAGGCGTGCTATTAATAATAATTTGATGCGATTCTATAATCGTATTAGTAAGTTCGCTATAAGTATATTTTACTTTCTCTCCAGCATTTCTTGATACAAAATAGTAATCTATATTCATTGATTTTAAAGCATAAGCAATGGCTTTACTTGCGCCTCCAGTGCCTAAAATTAATGCTTTTCTATGCTGTTTTTTTAAAAATGGTTTTAGTGTGTTTTTAAATCCGTAATAATCTGTATTATAACCAACGTATTGCCCTTTTTTAGTAACTTTAATAGTATTAACAGCACCTATTGCTTCTGCCTTTTTGTTTAGTTTATCTAAAAAAGGTATAATACTTTCTTTATAAGGAATAGTAACATTAAAGCCTTTTATACTATCTTCTTGTTTCAGTTTTGTTTGAAATAAAGTTATGCTTTCAAGGTCGAAATTTTCGTAGCTTGTATTTTTTATGTCTTCAACTTCAAACTTATTTTTAAAATAATTTCTTGAAAATGAATACGAAATTCCCTTACCTATTAAACCAAATCTACGCATGCGATTGTTTTGTTTTTCTGCCATACCATTCTAAACCAAGAACAATAGTAATACCAATAATAATATAAAATATGGCAATAAAAGTTTCTGAGTTAAGTTCTGGCATAAAGCGCTTATAGTTTTCTATTATATACTTTCCGCGAGAATCTAAGATTTCGATACCAGAATTATCTGTCTTAAAAATAGTTTTTTTCCATGGCCAAACAACACCAAGTGAACCAACAATAAAACCAATTATTGAAGCTATAGTTATACTTTTATAATGTTTTAATATATAGCTTAAAAAATGTGAAAAGGTTACCAAACCTACAACAGAACCCAAAGTAAAAACAACAAGTACTTTAAGCATTCGCATGCGTTCTACATTTTTTGTAAAGCTAAAATTACCTCCAATTACTTCATAAAAAGTATCGTAAAGTGCGTTAACAGAATCTACTAAAAGTAATACATAATTTCCTAATAACATTAATATAAAGGATCCCGAGAAGCCAGGTAACGTCATTCCAGAAACACTAATAATACCGCAAATAAATACAAACCAAAGGTTATCATTCTCCATCGCTGGATCTAGCAAACTAATAATAATACCAATGGCTGCTCCAACTAAAAGAGCTAAATAGGTTGTAAATTTCCAGTCTTTAAAATCTTTACTAATGTAATATATGGAACCAATAACCATCCCGAAAAACACACTCCAAACATACAATTCGTAATGCTTAATAAAATAGTCTAAGAGTTTAGAAATACTAAAGTAGCTTACAAACATTCCAAAAAAAAGCAGACTTAAAAATTTACCATTTATATAGTTAAAGCATGCTTTAAACCGGCCATTAAAAAAGAGTTTAAAAGCAGTAACATTAACACGTTTAAGCGAGTGAATAAATTCTACGTAAAAGCCAGCTACAAAAGCCACAACACCACCAGATACGCCAGGAACCTTATTGGCAGCTCCCAATCCTAATCCTTTTAAGATTAGGAAAATCTTGTCTTTAAGTGTTCGTGTGTTTTGCATTATACTCTTTTTGAACCTACTTTTTCTAAAATAAAAATGGTTAAGAATCCAGTAATCATTAATCCTATTGAAAGGTATAGTTGATGATTAGTTGTATTAATTTCAGAATACATAAAAGGAGAAATACTCTCTTCTATAACTGTTTTATAACTCTCAAAATTATTAGTATTTTTTTGAAAAACAGAAAGTGTTCCAAGATCTGAAACATTAGAAAACGGAACAATGTCTCCAGACTTGTCATTCATTACAGAAACGGTTTGTTTCCAAGGCCACATTTTATTTAAAGAGCCTAAAATAAAACCTGTTAGTAAGGCTAAAGTTGTGTTATGATAATTTTTAAAAAGCCATTTTAATAAACGACTAAAACTTAGCAAACCTACAATAGCACCAGCTGCGAAAATGGCGATTTTTTTAAAATTAAAATCATCCATTGCATTACTTAAGGCTTTATAAGCGCCTAAAATTAATAAAATGAATGATCCTGAAATTCCTGGTAAAATCATGGCGCAAATAGCAATTGCACCAGCAATAAATAAAAACCAAGGATTGTTATTTGTCGCAAATAATGGTAAACTAGTGATGTAGTATGCTGTGATTGCACCTACAGTAAAAGCGACTATTGTGCTTGCATTCCATTTGGTAATTTGTTTACCAACAAAATAAATACTCACGACTATAAGTCCAAAAAAGAAAGACCAAATTAAGACAGGATGCTGCTCTATTAAATATTTTGCTAAACGCATAAAAGAAGCAAAACCAATAACAATTCCTGTAAGCAATGCTAGTATAAAATTACCGTTTGCTTGCGTCCAAAAGGCTTTAATTCCGTCTTGTTTAAGAGTTTTAAAAAGTGATAGATTTATATTACTTATAGACAATATTAATTCCTCGTAAATACCAGAAATAAAAGCAATAGTACCACCAGATACTCCAGGAACTGCATCTGCAGCTCCCATTGCTATACCTTTTAGAGTAATAATAAAATAGTCTTTAAATGTTCTTTGCATGTCTTAATTTTTGCAGTGAACCAAAGGTATGCAATTTTAGTAATTTTACAAGATGTTTATTGTTCCTCTAGGTAAATTGATTTTTATTTTTTTATTGAAGAATTTAAAATGTATTTGGTCTACTTCTATTTGTTATTTAAGCGTCCTGTGCTTAGTTTTTCGTTTATTAATTTTTTTTGTATATCCGCAAAAATTAATAATTATGCTTATTTTTAATAAAACTAAGCTATGAGTATTTTCAGTTTTACAGCAGAATTTGATAGTTGAGAATGTTGTCGTAATCATTTTAAGACAGAGCGAGACAAAATTGGAGTTTCTTGTAAAATGTGTTCCCACAAAGAGCATTACTGGATAAAAACCCAATGGAGTTACTAGTGCAAATTCCCTAGGAGTCGTACTTTATTGCGAAGTGTAACGGTAATGCAGAGTTTAAAACTATCATTTTTTATTTGATACAAGACAAAAATTTTATTAACAGCTACTAATACCAATTTAGTTATCTATTGCCGTATATTTTTCGTATATGTATGTATGAGCGCGCTCGCATATTTAGATATTTCAGAATCATTGTTAAAATAAAATCAATTACAATTAAAGCAGAAAAGTTTAAGATTTGGAAAGCGTATAAAATGTTTTATAGATATATAAAATGGAAGCTTTGATACTAACTAAAAACTCACCTATTTATTTATCGGTAAACATTATAACATTAGAAAGATGGTTGGTAAATTACAAAACAGGTGGTATTGTCTCGATGCTTACTGATATGACTAAGAATAAGGGATTAAAAATTATAAACGCTGAAATTCATTAAGGTTTTAACAGAAGGTAAATGACCCGAATAATTTATTTATACCGTAAATTTAACGAGATATAATATTTTTAAGTTCTCGATATCTTGAAGAGTTAATCTATTTTTTAATTAATCGTTTAGCAAGTAAAGACTCATAAACTTTTGGAAATAATTCTTCTAATATAATAATATGTTCAGCATCAAAACGCATAGCGTTTTTAAAATGGTAAGTCGCTTTTTCAGTTTTCAATAACTGAAAATACAAGCCTGCTAATCTAAATTCAATTTCAGCATTTTCAGGATGAAATTCTGTCGCTTGTATTAAATTAAAAGTAGCCGCTTCAGGTTCGCCTAATTCAGCTAATATATCTGCTCTAATTAGCCACGATTCTAGCTCATAATTGCCTAATTCTAAAGCACGTTTATAGCCACGCTCTGCTTCTTCAAGAAAGTTCAATCTGTGATTAATTTTCGCGAAATATTTCCAATACGACACGTTATCTCCATCAATATTTATAGCTTTATTAATGTAATATAATGCTTTTTGGTAGTTTCTTTTTTTACAGTAAAACTTAGTAATAGCAATCCAACCTTTATCTAAAAGTGGATCTTCGTGTACTGTTTTATAATAATACTGTACTGCTAAATCATTATTTCTTAATTTCTCATGACAATTTCCAATGCGTAATAACGCAAAAGATGTTGGGTCTTCTAAAGATAAAGTAATACTATAGTTTTCGATAGCCTCGTTGTACAACTTTAGCTTTTCTAAAACTTTAGCTTTTTCAAGGTAAGCGCCAACAAAAGTATCATCCGAAATTATAGCAAAGTCATAAGCATTTATGGCGCTTTTATAATCTTTTAATTCGTAGTATTGTCGCCCAAGTTGGTGCCAAGCTACTTCACAATATGGATTTTTATCTAAATAAATATTAAGGTACTCTATAGCTTCTTCATTTTTATCTAAAAAATCGAAGCAATAAATTATATTGTATAGTGATGCATAATCTTCTGGATTAGTATCTAAACATTGCATAAAACTATTTTTTGCCATATCGAACTTGTCAAGAAATAAGTATTCCATGCCTATTAGAGAATAAATATCTGCAGTTTCCTCTGCAAATGTTAAGGCGCGTTTTAAAACATCTATTGCTTGATCGTGCTTATCTTCTTTAGAGAAGATATTAGCTTTTTGTATATAGATTTCTTCGTTATTAGGTTCTAAAATATAAAGTTCGTTTAAGAGTGAATTCGCTTTGGTTAATTCATTTTCAAAAACAAAAACTTCAACTTTAAAAAGTTTTAAATTTACAGAAGTGGGATGTTGTTCTAAGCTTAATTTTATAGCTTTTTTAGCAAGGGCTACTTTACCTTGATTGAGGTAGTGGTGAATGATATTTTCAAATTCACTCGAGTCAAAAAACAAAATATTATTTGTTTTAAGCATAGACTCAAATTTTGTAAGCGATATTTTGTTAGGTTCTTCTTGGCTAAAATCCATAGGCATTAATTTAGCATTACGCTGTAATAAAAGTAACGTTCAAAGCGCTATTTTCTATACATTACAAGCAAATGTTTTTAACAAAGTAATGAACAACAGTAATGTGTTATCTTGATATTTATTGATTTACCATTGATAGTTAGTGTGTTACATTAACCTATTTTACCTTGTATATTGTTTAATATCTCAACAATAATGCCACAGCCTTTTATAATTTCCTGGTTACTAATTGTTAGTGGTGGTGTAATGCGAATGGCTTTAGGCTCGAAAAGCAACCAAAATAATATTAATCCATTTTCTTGAGCGCTTAAAACCAATTGGTTAACAATATTTGCAGATGGTAATACGGCAGCCAACATTAAACCTTTTCCTCTAATTTCTTGTATTAAAGGATGGATTAAATGAGTTCTAATAAGTTGCTCTTTCTCCAATGCTTGTGACATTAAGTCACCTTTAGTAATTTCTTTTAATGTTGCTAAAGCTGCAGATGCAATTACAGGATTTCCGCCAAAAGTAGTAATATGTCCCAATTTAGGATTGTTTTGCAAGGTATCCATTAATTTAGCCGAGGCTGTAAATGCGCCAATGGGCAAGCCGCCTCCAAGTCCTTTTCCTGTAACCAAAATATCTGGAATGCAATTGTAATTTTCAAAGCCAAAAAGCTTTCCTGTTCTTCCAATTCCTGGTTGAATTTCGTCCAATATTAATAATGCACCAACAGCGTTGCAACGTTGTCTAATTTTTGAAAGATAATTGTTATTTGGCTCAATAAATCCAGCACCACCTTGAATGGTTTCTAAAATTACACAAGCCGTTTTTACAGTAATATGCTTTAAATGTGGCTCGTAATTAAAGGTTATATGGTTTATGTCTGGTAATAACGGTCTAAAAGGTGCTTTGCGTTCTTCAAAATCCATCAAACTTAACGAACCCATTGTACTGCCATGATATGCGTTATGAGCAGCAATAATTTGACTTCTACCTGTTGCACGTCGTGCTAATTTTAATGCGCCCTCAATAGCTTCGGTTCCAGAATTTACTAAGTATGTTTTTTCAAGTGAATGTGGTAAGTTTTTAGCTAATAACTCGCATAATGCTACAGCAGATTTCTGGATGTATTCACCATAAACCATAACGTGTAAATACTTGTCTAACTGATTTTTTATTGCTGAAACAACCTTTGGATGGCAATGCCCTAAACTACAAGCTGAAACACCAGCAACAAAATCTAAATAGACTTTATTATTGGTGTCGTAAATGTAAGAACCTTTAGCATGAGAAATTTCCATTGCTAATGGATGTGTCGTGGTTTGTGCTTGGTATTTAAAAAATTGGTCTTTCATTCTTCTTTTTCTAATTCCAATGCTTTACCTATTGTAGGTTTTATATTTTTTGGTTTTGTTTTTTGTGGCAAGTTGGTTTTAATAAAGTCTTGCTTGACTTGCGCTTTTTTAGTCTGTTTTTTAGGAATTTGCCGTGATGCTTTTTGTGGTTTATTGTCGCGAGCATCTCCAAAACGAACCTTTGGTTTACTTTCCTTATCTGCTTGATCCACACGATTTAATAAAGCTTCGTCAAAAAACTCTTCCTCTGGAACTGCTGGTTCTAAACCTTTAATAACTGGTAATTCTAAAGGTGGATCGTCTTTAAATAAGTCTTCAACACTTAACGGTCTTTCTTCTTCTCGCCAATCGAAATCTTTTAACCTCATAGCACCTTTTGGAATATCGTCTTCTGGATAAGTGTTCGCTTCAGTTGAAATTAATCGCTTGTAATAGTAAATACCACCTTCTTCAAAATAAATTTCAATATTTGCAGATCTTGCTTTATCTAAGCCAACAAACTCATCATCTTCATTTCTAATAATAAATATAGATTCAGAGTTTTTAAAGATATTAACTTGCTTCATTTGGTTGTTATCGTCAAACAAACCAACCAATCGCTTACCTTTTATTTGGCTGTAATAATCTGTACTTAAAGTGTCTTTGCTTATAATGAAAGCGTTTTCGAAAACGATTAGCGAATCTATTTTTTCGGTTTCAGTATTAGATTTTAAATGAATAGTATCACCTGTTATTTGATTAGTTAAATGCCAAAGAATAGGTCTTCTTTTTACAGCAAATGCATCTTTTGAATCTAAACGCGACAGATTAATAAGTTGCGTTAAACCGGTTTGATGATTAACGTGGATGGAATCTGCTTTTCCACTCATATCAGATTTATACAATTTTGCATTTCTAAAGGCTCTGGTAATCCTGTTATCTTCTTTTCCAGTAATCATTAATGTATCTGAATGGATATACACAGAATCCTTTTCTTGAAGAGACACCGCTAAAGCACGTTTGGTTACAAAAGCGGAGTCTTTAGATTTATAAACTTCGGCATAGTGACCTCGAATAATACTATTGTTAATGGTGTCTGTTATGGTAATATTATTAGTTGCAGAAGCGAAATCTTTATTCCTATCAAAATACATACTGTCGCCAACTACTACGCGATTATCGTAATCTATTCTTGAGTTTTTAGTAAAGTAACCCGTATCATTATTAGTATTATAAAAACCACGTTCGCAAAACACAGTGCTTGTTTCTCCTACAATTTTAGATGGCCCATACATATAGGCATGTCCAGTTTCCGAAAAGAAATCTAATTGATTTGTGGTTAATACATATTCTGGATTTACTAATTTTACAGTATTTAGAAATAGGTATTTTTTTTTAGTCATATAGTATCTGCCAACAGTACTTGTAATGGTGCCAGAACTATCTCTAACCACTTTTCCGTTATCATTATAAAAGGCTTCCTGCTTTGCACGATCAAAATATAATTTCTGTGTTGTTAAAACCGAACTAGGTTCTGTTAAAACCACGTCGCCTTTGGCATATGCTAATTGTGTTTTCCCACTGTATTCGGCATATTTGGCAATCATTGTGATAGTATCACCTTGTATCATTTTTACGTTGCCATAAGCTTCAACAAAGTTTTCTTTACCATATAAAACCGCTTGATCGCAATACATATCTATACCATCATGGTAAATATGTACTTGTCCAGCATCACTTCGTGTTAAAATTCTTGCACCTGGATATTTTTCTTCGTCTATTTCTCCAAAAGCACCAGAGTCTTTAATCTCAATGTTTTTGCGTTGTTGCGCAAAGGCATTAAATGAGATGAAGCTTAGAAAAAATAATATGACTATGTTTTTAAACATTTAAAATATTAAGTATGTGAGCAAAAATAACGATTAAAATGAGTTGTCATTATGTATTGTGAAAATTTTAATATCATTTGTATATTAATAGCGTTGAAACAAAAAACCTGCCGAAGATTTAACTTGGCAGGTTTTAATGTCTTTTAATAAAGTAAGTTTATTTAATTTTTAAAAATATTGGATTTAGATTTTTTATCTATTTTAGAAACAGTTATTATGTTATTAGAATAGTAAATATTTGAGTCTTTTTTTTCGATTTCTAATTCTAAAACTACTTTTTGATTAGCTTTGAATAAATCAATATGTTTAATGTCTTTTACTTTACTATATTCCTTTTCTGAAAGATAGAGAGTCATTATAGAGTCGTTTCCAAAATTAAGAAATATATATGGAGAACGTAATAAATTGTGATTGTTTAATTTTTTATAAAACTTTAATAATTTACCATGTTGATTTAGTTTCATGTTTCCAATTTTTGAAACACTATCAATATCGATAAGCAGCTTGTCAAATTCTTTATTATTTGCACCATAAGCACTCGCAAAAGAGATCGATCTAAAACTTAGGTCAGCTTTAATTTTTTCTCTATTACTTTCACATGAAAAAATTATAAAAGCGAAAATAACAATTGATATATTTTTTATTTGAAAGTTGAATTTCATTTTTTTTGTTTTGAGATATTATTTTTTATAAGAGATTAAAAGTTAAAAAATATCTATAACCACCTTGATTTATCAAGATCCATGCAAGTAGTTTATTTGTTTCTCTTTCAAATAGAAGACATTTTATTGGTGTATTTGGTTTGTCTTTTTTATAATAAACAAAGACGTCATGCTCAATCTCTTTTAATTCTTTTGTAAATGATTCATAAATTTTATCTTCTTTATAAAACCGTATAGGTTTTGCATCTATATTGTTTATTCCTAGACTATCAATCGGTTTTCTAAAGAAAGAGAATAGAGTATCAAAACTTTGTAGCCTTCTTTCTTTTCTAGCTATTAAAGTGTCATTTAAAACATAATCAAAGTAAATATATTTTTCAAATAACGTGTCTTTTGATATTTCGTTTTTCTCTTTATTGTTTAAATATTTAGCTAATCTCTTTAAATTATTATAATTTTTTATTTCATGTTCTTTCCAATCCTTAAAATCTTTTTCTTGCGAATAGCTAAAAAGGCATAGGAGAGTAATGGTTGCTATAATTATGTATTTCATGATTCTTGTTTTAAAATTTTAATAGAAGTGTAAATAGAAACTGATAAGTATATTATTATTGATAAAGAGACAGTTAGACTGTTAATAAATTCATTCCAAGAAACTTTGTAGGCTAGCCACATATAAGTAAACAAAAAACCAATCATTACATTTTTGTTTTTGTAAAAAAAGATAAAGTATACACCTAACAAAATTGAAAACAAAAAAATGTAGTCTATTAATGATAAAGCATTTTTAGTAAAAATTAATGTTAAGTTTATAATTATAATAATCCCATTAAACATCTCAAGTTTGCCATAAGGTAAAATGGTAAATAAAAATATTACTAATGATAAATTCTTTATGGTTAGCCTGCTATTTTTCATTAATTACAATTATTGTCTGATGAAATTCCTCCGTCCAAATCTTTTGTAACTCCTGTAGGAAGAGTTGTTAAATTTCTTATGTATTCACCTGCTCTTCCAGGAGTTGAACCATAAAAATAAATTGGATTGGCGTTACAAGGTGGCATAGGTAATCCCGCCATATTTGCAATATCTATTGCTAAATCTGTACAGTTCTGACCATTAATGTCATAATTAGAATTTGAGAAAGCTATAACATGATTGATGATTGATTGTAAGGGTGTTGAAAAAGTACCATTAGTAAATTCAGTTGTTGGTACATTGTCTATTGTAATGCTCACATCATAAGTTGTATTGCTATTGTCACCCATAATTCCATCAACTGAAACATATAAACTAAGTAAGCTACTAATTGGATAGAATCCAAATGTTGCAATATTATTTCCTTGTTGAATTGAAACAAATGCATGTCCAACACCATCTGCGCCAACTAATTCGTTAGATCCATCAACTGGTTCATCAACATAAATAGTTATTTTAGCATCTTGACCTGATTGACTTGTGTCAAAACAATCTAAATAATCTGACATATTATTTATAGAAGTATCTGGAGCTTCAACATAAACAGTAGGATTGACAATAACTACATTTGGATAAGCACCACCGCCTGTACCGCCAGATGTTGCAAAAACCCAATTATTCTTAATATTATTAGCCCATAACATATTATCTATATCTGGAGCATCAGCAAACGTATTGTTATTAGACTCTATTTCAACTTCATCTAACTCACAATAACCACAATTAGTGTATGGACAATCATCACACCCATCACCTTTATTTTGGTCATTAGAAGATGTGATTTTAGACTGGATTTCGTTAGATGGTTGTTGATATTGTAATGTTATTAGCCCATTCTTAATAACAAAGCCATTAACAAAGTTGCCTTGTAAATCTGTAATTAATATCTCTCCTGTAAAATTTTCGTCTGTAGATTCTGTATCAAATAACATACTATAGACCACACTTTTAATTTCATCATTAATTTTAAGCAATACTATTCTACTGTAAAGGTTTTGATTATTTGTAGTTGCTGGAATTACTGTAACAGATTCACTGGTGTTAATTAAATCTTCATGATAGATATAATCTAACTAAGGTGTTACAAAGTTTTCGTTGTAATTTTTTGCAAATGCTTTATTCTTTAAGTTTAAGAAACTTATAGCTTCGTTAAAATTAACTGTTTCTATATTTTTAGGAGTTAATTCTATTAACGAGTCATCTTTCGAGCAACTTATTGAGAGTATAAATATTAATACTAAAAAGAGGTTAGTAACTTTAATAAATTTTTTTTGTTCCATTTTTAAATTCATGTTGTATTAAGTTTTATTATTGATGAAACAATAGTAGTTGGATTATAGAAAGTTAAAGTCCGATATCCATATAAACTTAAAGATTTCGGACATCTTTTTTATATTGCGTAGGCGTTTTATTTGTAAATTTTTTAAAAGCTGTGTAAAAACTAGATTTAGAATTAAAACCAGACTCTAAACCTATAGCAACAATTGTATAATTGTCAAACTCTATGTTGCTGAGGTTCTCTTTAGCACTTTGAACTCTTAAACTATTAATAAAATCGTTAAAACTCATTCCAGAATTAGAGTTTATTTGTTGAGAAAGATAACCTTCACTTAAGTTTAATTGTTTTGAAAGGTAATCTAAACTTAAATTTGGATTTAAATATAATTTACTACTTATAATTTCTCTCTCTAAATTCTCAAAGGTTTTGGATTTAGAATGAATTTCTTTTTTAATCAACTCATTTTTCTTAATTCTCTTTTTTCTTAACAGTATTCGTTCTTTTAATTGCTTAGATTTTGTTAAACCGACATAACCAATCCAATAGACTAAAATAGAGTTTCCTATCCATAATGGATAGAAAAGATATGTTTTGTTTAAATTATAAATAACTACTGCTATAATTGCAAGTAACCAGCAGGAACATACTATTATTCCTATATAAATTAGCTTTTTTAACCAGTTTGTTTCAGTCTTTACCCATTTTACATTGTATGTTTTATCTTCTTCATAATTTTTAACAATTCTATATGAGAAAAAGATTAATATTAAATTGAAAATACAAGATAAAAACTCTAAATAGACATATATTCCTTTTTCAAAATGTGAAGGAATTTCATAATTATTATTTATAAAGAATTTATATCCTATAGTAGTAATATGTATTAATAATACTAATACAAATGGTCCAATTAATAGTGCTTTTTTAATTAAGGATATTTTATTTTCATGTGTTATTTTGTAAACATATAAATAAAACATAGGTAGTACAAGCCATTGCCATGGAATGAATATATACTTTAAGTAAGGATGGTAATTAATTATTGTAGTATCAATTAACCAATACTGCAAATTGCTTAATGATAAAAAAAGCACAGTTAAGCCTAAATATATAGTACTCTTTTTAATTTTCTGGTTTTGTGTAAAAACCACACCGCTAAAAATAATACCATGAATTACACCAGATATTATAAGTATATTAAAAATATTAAGATTTAGGTTTTCTAAATTCATGTAGTCATTAAAAATCTAAGATATAAAAAAACCTGTCAGGTTTTTAAAACAAGACAGGTTTTAATATTAGATTCTTCGCTGTGCTCAGAATAACAATTGTTACATAAAAATTGTCTGTTTTCTGTCTGGTCCAACAGAGACTATTTTAATAGGAATTTCTAATTCTTTTTCTAAGAAATCTATGTATTCGTTTAATTCTTTTGGTAGTTGTGAAGCCTCACTCATTTTAGTTAAATCTTCACTCCAACCTTTAAATTCTCTATACATTGGTTGTACATTTTCTGGCTCAATATTAAACGGTAAATGCTCAATAGTTTCACCTTTATATTTGTAGGCTGTGGCTACTTTTAAGGTTTTAAAACCAGAAAGCACATCACTTTTCATCATCATTAATTTTGTTACACCATTTACGCGGCACGTGTATTTTAAGGCTACTAAATCTAACCAGCCACAACGTCTTGGCCTTCCTGTAACAGCACCAAATTCTTGCCCAACTCTTGCCATTTCTTCGCCATCTGCATCAAACAGTTCTGTTGGAAAAGGTCCAGAACCAACACGAGTTGTGTACGCTTTAAAAATACCAAACACCTCTTTTATTTGGTTTGGAGCGATACCTAAACCAGTACATGCTCCTGCAGCTGTAGTGTTAGAAGAGGTTACAAATGGATAGGTTCCAAAATCGATATCTAAAAGCGAGCCTTGAGCACCTTCTGCTAAAATCGTTTTACCATCTTTAAGCGCTTGATGTAAATAAGCTTCACTGTCTATAAATTGTAATGCTTTTAAGCGCTCAATAGAATCGAAAAACTCAATTTCCATTTCTTCTAAATCGTATTGCACATCTACATTGTAGAATGCAATCATTGCTTCGTGCTTATTTGCTAGAGCTCTGTATTTTTTCTTCCAATCTGGCATGTCTAAGTCACCAACACGAATACCGTTTCTCCCCGTTTTATCCATGTAAGTTGGTCCAATACCTTTTAAGGTTGAGCCAATTTTAGCTTTTCCTTTTGAGGCTTCGCTTGCAGCATCTAGTAAACGATGCGTAGGTAAAATTAAATGTGCTTTACGCGATACAATTAATTTTGCTTTATAATCAATATCAAATTGGTCTAAACCTTCTAATTCTTTTATAAATACTACAGGATCGACAACAACGCCATTTCCAATAACATTCATAGATTCTTTATGAAAAATTCCAGAAGGAATTGTTCTCAATACATGTTTTATACCATCGAATTTAAGTGTGTGCCCAGCATTTGGACCACCTTGAAAACGTGCAATAATATTGTAGTTAGCGGTTAATACATCGACAATTTTTCCTTTGCCTTCGTCTCCCCATTGTAAACCTAGTAGTAAATCTACTGCCATTGTAGTTAGTTGTTTTTAGTTGATTTTCGGTTACCGTAAAAATATAGTGAGTGGTTTGTGATTTCGATATCAAAAACCTCCTCAATTGTTTTTTTTATAGACTGAATTCTTGGATCGCAAAATTCTATAACTTCACCAGTATCTGTTAAAATAACATGATCATGTTGTTTATCGAAATAAGACTTTTCGTAGTGTGCTTGGTTTTTTCCAAATTGGTGCTTTCTTACCAAACCACAGTCTAAAAGTAATTCTATAGTATTGTAAAGTGTAGCGCGACTAACACGATATTTTTTGTTTTTCATCTTTAAATATAAAGATTCAATATCAAAATGCTCCTTGTTATTATAGATTTCTTGAAGTATAGCATAGCGTTCTGGTGTTTTTCTATGACCATTACCTTCTAAAAAAGCTGTAAAAACATTTTTTACAATCTCTTGGTTTTTTGAATCTTTATTTGCGCTCATAATTTAAGTAGCAAATTTACATAAATTTTTGAGGTAATTTTATAATTTTAAGAGATAGAATTTTGTGTTATCAAGCAGTTATTAACAAGATGAACTTTATGCGCGCGAAACCTTATCAATACCATTAATTTTCTTTAAATTATCTATTAATTTTTTAAGTAGAGTCTTGTTTTTTACACTCACATTAATTTTACCAGAGAAAATGCCGTGATTACTTTGAAAGCTAATACTTGTCATGTTTACATGCATGTTAGATGAAATAACTTTTGTAATATCGTTTACTAAACCTAAATTATCGATTCCAGAAAGGTTAATATTAGCATGGTATTCTTGTTTAGAAGAATCAATCCATTTTGCTAACATAATCCTGTAGGCATAATTAGACTGCATGCTTAGTGCATTTGGGCAATTTTTTTTATGAACCTTTATTCCATCGTTTATGGTTAAAAAACCAAATACTTCATCGCCAGGAATAGGATTACAACATATTGCTAATTTATAATCTAGGGTTTCTTCTTCTTTACCAAAAACCAACATATCGTAGCTACTGGTAATTTCATCTTTATCAAGTTCTTCTTTTGAAATCGAATTTTTTCGATTCATTTTATTCTTAAAAAAACTAACTAAAGCGTTGCTACGAGAAGCTGCATAGTCTTTAAGCATAGGATTACTTATCGAACCAATACCAACACGATAAAATAAATCTAAACTTGTTTTAAGCTTAAAATGGCTTACCATTTCGTTAACCGATTTTTCGTCGAGCGTAATTTTAAGTTGTTTTAATTTTCTACGTAAAATTTCTTTACCATCCTCTGCAATTAGTTTTTCGTCTTCGCGTAATAACGATTTTATTTTACCTCTTGCACGCGATGTTGTTGCATAATCTAACCAGTTAGGATTGGGTTTAACATTTTCACTTGTTAAAATATCTACTTGATCTCCACTATTAAGCTCGTGACTTAAAGGCACTAATTTACCGTTTACTTTTGCACCTCGTGTTTTCATACCTATTTCTGTATGAATATTAAAAGCAAAGTCTAAAGGTGTAGCCCCTTTTGGTAACGATTTTAATTCTCCTTTTGGAGTAAAGACAAAAATTTCTTTGGAGTAGAGGTTTAGTTTAAATTGCTCTACAAAGTCTACTGCATTTGTAGATGGATTTTCTAATGCTTCTTGAAGCCTGTTAATCCATATATCCAAGTTGTCTTCTTTATCGTCTTTGTTTTTGTATTTATAATGAGCAGCATAGCCTTTTTCGGCAATTTCGTTCATGCGCTCACTTCTAATTTGCACTTCTACCCAACTCCCTTTTGGACCCATTACTGTAATATGTAATGCTTCGTAACCCGTAGATTTTGGAGAAGAAATCCAATCTCGTAATCGTGTGGGATTTGGTATAAAGTGGTCTGTAACGACTGAATATATTTTCCAAGCTAGAAATTTTTCGTTCGCAGAATCAGATTTGTAGATAATTCTTACAGCAAATTTATCGTAAACCTCATCGTAAGCAACGCCTTGTTTTTCCATTTTTCTCTTAATAGAAAAAATAGATTTTGGGCGTCCTTTAATTTCATAATTTAAATTTTCTTTATCTAAGGAGGTTTTTATAACACAATTAAATTCTTGAATGTAAGCATCTTGTTCTTCTTTACTTTCTTTTGTTTTAAGTAAAATATCATTATAAACTTCTGGTTCTGTATATTTTAAACTTAAATCTTCAAGTTCGGTTTTAATATTATAGAGACCAATTCTGTGTGCCAAAGGTGCGTAGATATAAAGTGTTTCGCTTGCAATTTTAACTTGCTTATCTGGGCGCATGGAATCCATGGTTTGCATGTTGTGGAGTCGGTCGGCAATTTTAATAATAATTACTCGAACATCATCATTAAGTGTTAGCAGCATTTTTCTAAAATTTTCTGCTTGGAGAGACACATCCATGCCTTTCTCCTTACTTAAAGATGAAATTTTTGTTAAACCATCTACAATTCTTGCAACGGTTTCTCCAAATAATCCTTCAATATCATTTACTGTATAATCTTCACTATCTTCTACAACGTCGTGAAGTAAAGCAGCAGCGATTGAAGTAGCATCTAATCCAATTTCTGAAGCTACAATTCGCGCCACAGCAATTGGGTGAAAAATATAAGCTTCACCACTTTTTCTACGTTGTGTTTTATGGGCATCTACAGCAACTTCAAAGGCTTTTCGAATTAGTTTTTTATCGTCTGTAGAGAGCAATGTATAACTAACCTTTAATAGATTTTTATAGGCTTTTGCAATTGTAGCATTTTCATTTTCAATTTCTGCTTCTGTCATAAGAATTAAAAATAAGAATTAAATATGAATGTGCAAGCAGTTTCTTTTCATTTTTTAAATGAAGAAATTATTACCTGTAGAATAAGATATAATAGAATTATTACTCTTTATAAACCTCTAAATTTAAACCTAAACCATAATTATTTAAGCCAGCTTTTAGTAAGTTAGATTTAGCAACATTTTGTTTACTGAAAAGTATCCATTGTCCACCATTTAAAAAAATACGTCTTACAAAGGTTCTCTTATCAGAAATTTGGTCTGTAAAGGGCAAGAGTGGTCTAAAGGTGGTAGAAACTTTAACGATACCTCGTTTTGTTTTAATTTCTTGATATTTTTTATTGGGTAATAACTTTCCGTTTTTATCTGTATAGCCAAGCACTTGTAAAGATACAAATAAACCGTTTTTAGGCATATATATATCATAAGCTGTGACATCGAATTCTAAAATTTTTTCATTTTTTTCGTTGGCTATAAACACAATATTCTCATATGTTAATACATCGCCAGGTAAACCTTTATTGTTTTTGTAAAAATTGACTTTAAACAAGGTTGAAAATGGTTTTTTTTTAGAGGTCTTTTTTTTGCGTTTATCCCAATCTTTAGCTTCTACTTTTATCGGAATTTGTAAACTAGATAAACGTTGTGTTTTTGTGGAGTTATTTGGAAAATAAACAGCAATTTCACTCTCTATAGTGGGTAGCCAACACTTATAGTAATCTTCGTGAACTGTAGGCTTCATTTTTTCGATTTTAAACTTACCTCGTGGTTTGTTTAAAATTACCTCGTCAAGCGTATTTATACTTGACTTCATTATTATTGTACTTGGTAAATTTTGTGTTGCTAGTTTTAAATCGCTAAAGCCAATGGCAGAGATAAATAGGGAATCGATATCCTTATATAATTTTTTGGTAAAGAAAAATTGACCAGCATCGTCTGCAAATAAACCATTACCATTTCCAAAAGAGATTGTAGCATAGGAAACGGGCTCTTGGTTTTCGGAGGTAATAGTAGTGTTTTGCGCTTTTACAATAAAAGCACACAAAAAAAATAAAAAAAGCTGTAAAGATTTCAATGTATAAATTTTTTAAATAAAAATCAAAAAGTGTTCCAAAGTTATTATTTTTTATTTTCTATCCAATTATTAATTTTATTTTCTAATAAAGCTAATGGTACACAACCAGTTTCTAATACTTGGTTATGAAACTTAGCAATGTTAAATTTATTACCTAAATCTTTTTCTGCCTTAGCACGTAATTCTCTAATTTTTAACTGCCCAATTTTATAAGATAATGCTTGACCAGGATTTGCCATATAACGTTCTATTTCCGAAACAATACTTGCTTCACTTTCTGCTTCGTGCTCTAAAGAATATTTAATAGCCTGTTCGCGTGTCCAGCCTTTTACATGCATACCAGTATCCACTACTAAACGTATGGCACGATGCATTTCCATGCCTAACATGCCAAAATACTGGTAAGGATCTGTGTATAGACCAAGTTCTTTACCTAAAGATTCGCAATACAATGCCCAACCTTCTCCATAAGCACTATACCATAAAGTTTTTCTAAATTGTGGCAATTCTTTATCTTCTTGTTGTAAAGAAATCTGGTAGTGGTGACCAGGGATTGCTTCGTGTAAAAATAACGCTTCGTCACTAAATATATTATATTTTGTAGCATCTGGAATTGGTGTATAAAAAATACCAGGTCTCGTGCCATCTAAAGAACCAGGGTTGTATTCTGCACTTGCTGAGGCTTCCCTGAATTTTTCAGTTTGTCTTACTTCAAAAGCAGTTTTTGGTTTTACATCAAATAATTTTTTAATTTTTGGCTTCATGGTTTCATGAATAGTGTTAAAATTAGCGATAATTTCTTTAGGTGTTTTATAAGGCATAAGTTCCTTATTATTTCTAACATAATCGAAAAACGAAATTATATCACCTTTATAACCTACTTGGGTTTTAACTTTCTCCATTTCGCCAAGAATACGTTTTACTTCACTTAAACCAAGATTATGTATTTGGTCTGCAGTCATTTCTGTAGTTGTATAGAGCTTGATTTGGTGTTTGTAATAGGCATCTCCATTAGGAGTGTCACCAATACCACTTGTAGTTCTTCCAGCTTTTAAATATTCGCCAGACATGAAATTTAAAAGCGATGTATATGTAGGAACCACCTTATTCTCAACCATATTTGCATAGGCTTTTGTTAAACGTTTTTTGTCTTCTGCAGAAAATTTTTTGGGTAAATTTTTAATAGGTTGATAGAATAAATGATTATGTAATGTTGTAGTCGCAATTGTTTCCAATTGAGGTATTACCTTAATAATTAACGTTTTTGGTAAAACATGTTTAGCCTCTATTCCTTCTTTCATTTTCGCTTCTGCAGAAGTTAGCCATTCTAAATATTTATCGACGCGTTGTAACCAATTATTATAATCTTCTACCGTTTTAAAAGGTTGCGAACCTTTGCCGCTTGCCATTTGTCCAATAGTTAATTGCTGTGTCCACATTTGGTTTATTGGTGTTAAATCTTCACGAAAATCTAAACGCTCCAAATTAATATTACAATCCCAAATTAAAATATCGCGATTTAATTGTTGCATGTTGTTTAACTGCTCGTTACTGTAAGACTTCGCTTTAGATTTAAAATTTTGATAATAAGTTTTGGTTTTTGACGCAAAATCGTCTGAAAGTACATTTGGTAGTAGATTATTGTACCTATTATCACCAGCAGATGTTGCAGCCAATGGATTCAACTTTAAGCCTTCTTCGTAAAAATCGTTTAGCATTGCGCCAAATTCAGTGCTTTTTTCTGAAGTAGTTGTACTTGTTGTTTCTTGAGTTTTATCGTTTTTACAAGATATAAGAACAGTAATGATACAAATTATGGATAAAAAGTGTTTCATTTTAAGAAATTTAAATTTGAAGCACTAAAGTACAGATTTTAAGATTAAAACCGTATTAATACCAACGTTTTTTCTTCTTTTTTGAAGCTTCGCTTTTACGTCCTTTTCTATGTTTAGAACCTTGTTTTTTATGTACTTGTGGCTTTGCTTTTGGGTCTAAAGGATAAGGATGTTTATCTACAACATCCAACTGTAAATTAATAAGTTTTTGTATGTTTTTTACATACTCTTTCTCGTCTGCAGAGCAAAGTGAATATGCAGTACCTGTGTTTCCTGCTCTTGCGGTTCTACCAATTCTATGTACGTAAGTTTCTGGTACGTTTGGCATATCGAAATTTACAACAGCATCCACATCGTCCACATCAATACCACGTGCTGCAACATCTGTAGCAATTAAAATATCTACTTTATTTTTTTTGAAGTTTTTTAAAGCCTCTTGTCTTAGTATTTGGCTTTTGTCACCATGTAAACTATCTACTTTATAATTATTTTTAAGTAGCGTTTGCTCTAATTTATCGACACCGTATTTTGTGCGTCTAAAAATAATAATCTTTCCATTTATAGAGTTTCTAAGTAAGTGTAAGCACAACTCAATTTTTTTTGGTTTTGGCACATAATACAACGCCTGATTCACATTTTTGGAGGTCGAAGAATTCTGGGACACTTCAATTCTGTAAGGATTATCTAAAATGGTTTCTGCCAATTGCTCTACTTTATAGGGTATTGTAGCCGAAAATAATAACGTTTGTTTTTCTTTTGTACAGAGTCTTTCAATTTTATTTACATCATCTATAAAACCCATATCAAGCATTAAATCTGCCTCATCCAAAACCAAAGTTTCAATATAGTCCAAATTCACAAAATCTTGTTTATGTAAATCCAGTAATCGCCCTGGTGTTGCAATTAAAATGTCAATTCCTTTTTTTAAAACATCTTTTTGCGGCTCTAAAGAAGCACCTCCAAAAACAACAGTAGAAACTAAATTAGTGTGTACGGCATACTCCTCAAAATTCTCTTGAATTTGCAATGCTAACTCACGAGTTGGGCTAATAATTAAGGCACGAATTTTTTTCCGATTTTTCGCAGACTCCTGTTTATCATATAATAATTGTAAAATAGGTAGCGCAAAAGCAGCTGTTTTACCAGTGCCTGTTTGCGCAGACGCAATCACATCTTTTTTATCTAAAACCAAAGGTATTACACGTTCTTGAATTAATGTTGGGTTATCGTAGCCTTTTTCGGCAATAGCACGAAGTAATGGTCTGTTAAATTTTAGGTCTTTAAATGACATGCAGAAATTGTTTGCTGTAAAGGTAGTTTTATAATTTAACTTTTAATAACCTCTACTGCATAGCTAAACTTTTATTTTTAAATATTTTATACATATGTTATTCTAATAAACCTATATGCTCTTAACAATTGATACTTAAAGGTTAATTTTATAGAAAATTTTTATCATGATAAAACTAAAATATTTAAAGAGTACTGTTTTAATTTTTTTAATAGCTGTTTTTAGCTGTAACAATCAAGATGAAACTTCAAATAAGGACGTTACTAACAATCCAACTGAGCTGGCTGTAAATACTCCATTTTTAATAGAATCTATTGCGCCTACAAATAAAAAGTGGTTGCCCGTGCCAGTGTTTACAGATGAATTTAATGGTGAACAAATAGATTCTAAATGGAACCTCAAGCCACAACAACACTCGCATTTAAATTGGCCTGGAAGAACACCTGCCTTGTTTCAAGAAGAAAGTTTTGGTCTTAAGGATGGAGTGCTAACTATTGAGGTTGGTAAACTTCCAGAACCTGTAACTATATCACCCTATGGCTCGCCATTAACTTATAAATATCATGGCGGTATTTTACGTTCTAATGTCACTACTACCTTTGGGCATTATTTCGAATGTAAAATGAAAATGAATAAAACCGAAATGGGAGGTGGCTTTTGGCTTATGGGAAAAAACATTTGTGGTAGTAAACATGAAATCGATATTACAGAGTCTGTAGGGCATATTTCTGGCGAGGCTGCTGCTTGGGCAAGTGACTGGGATCATTTATTACACTCTAATGCTATTAGGCGAGAAACTAGCTGTAATGAAGCAATAAGGCAAGAAAGCGCAAAAGTACTCGAGGTGAAAAATAGCGACAAATTTTATATTTATGGATTTTGGTGGAAAAGTCCCACAGAGCTCTTATTCTATTTAGATGGCGAATATGTTTATACAATTACACCACCACAAGCCTTCGATCACGAGGCTTTTATGCAATTCTCTATAGAAAGTTATAATTGGAATCCTATACCAGATACTGGTAGTAAAGTAGCAACAGAAAGTCTTGAAAATCGTCTAACTTATATAGATTATATACGTACTTATAAATTGGTAGATAGTAACTAGTAATATACAAATTTATAATCCAACAAAACTATACCCTACGCCAACAAAAAAACGAATTTTACCAATACCGTTAACAAAAGAGGTATCTATATTAATTGGGCCCAAAATTGAGTTGTAGGATAATGTTATGCCACTTGAAATAATTAATGCTGTTTGCTCTAGATTAGGATTAGTCCAGTTTCCTGTAGGCTTTGTTAAATTATCTAAATAATTTGAAAAACTATCTTGACCAAAAATTAGAACATCTAAATGTGGCGTTACGTAGAATTTTTTATCAAAAGCATATTGTAGTGATACATCTGCTTCAATAAATTGGCTTGCTGATGCTTCGCCATGTTTTAAACCTGGAAATAGAAAGCTATCGCTTCTAAAAAGCGTTGTATTGCCTCCTAAAAAATAATAACCTATACCGTAATCTACAAAAGAAAGTTCATCGTTTTTTAATTTATCCTCAAATATAAATCCACTAGTAATCCCACTTGCAACGGTTAGTTTTTGTGAAATTGGCAATCTATTTTTTGCTGTTATAACAAATTTGTTTTGATTAGGAAACATGCCATTAATATTACTATCCTCATCCTCATCCTCATCAAGGCCAAAAAGCTCAAATTTTAAATTATTTTTAAAAGAGCGTTTGTATTGCATTATTAATAAAGATCCTTTGGTTGCAAAAAACGGACTATTGATTGTGTTATATTCATATTTTATCGAGGCGGCATAATTTTGAGCTCTATATTTTTTAAAGGCTAAGGCTTCGTCAGATATTTCTGGCGGAACTTGAGGTCTAATTAAAGTATTATCATATTCAATTTTTAAACCTAAATAGCTCTTTAGTGAACTTAAATTTCTATTAAATTGACTGCTTACTTGAACAAAATTATATTTTAAGTCATCGACCCTAAAACCCGATGTAAAAAGACCTTGCTGGTAATTACTAGCATACAATTCTGTACGCATCCACCATTTTTTATTTTCGCTTATTATATTTTGATGTTGCACTCTTATTTTTGGATTTTTTGTAATTTCTAATGTTACAAGAGAACGTGAGGAGTTGCCTATTAAGTTTCTACCAGTATAGTTTAATATTACACCAGCACCAATATCGTTATTGTAATTAATCGCTCCTTTAATTTGGTGGGATGCCGTTTCTGAAGCATTAAATATAAGTTCTGTTTCGTCATTATTGTTAATAAGATTATACTCAATTTGATTAAATATAGCTGTACCCATAGCATTATTGATGCCTTTAACAACGCTGTGTTTAGTATATGGTACTCCTGTTTTAAGATTTGAACGCGCTTTTACAAGATTAAGATTACTTTTAGAAATACCATTATATACTATGTTGTTTATAATTATTGAATCTGTAACTACAGAGAAGCGTCGTTCTCTATGTTTAAACATTTTAAGACGTTTAGAAAGTTTATCTAGTTTAGACAACTCTTCCTTTACAGCAATTTTACCTTGCTCATAAATGTTTTTAGCTTGATTAAAGTCGCCTGTTGAATACGTTATGTGTTGACCATGACTCAATAAAATATTACATAGTGCTCTATTTTTCAGGATTTTTAATATTACTTGCAATCATTCCAGATTGAAACAAAAGAGCTTGCAAGTTATCTAACCGCTCTATTGGTAACATGCCATTACCAACATCGCTACCTATTATAAAATCTGCTCCTAGTTTTTTTGCCACATCTACTGGGAAATTATTTAGTACGCCACCATCTATTAATAATGTATTATCGTAGGGTACTGCCGAAAACACAGCTGGTATAGACATACTTGCACGCATGGCTAGTGCTAAAGAGCCGCTTCGCAAAACTACTTCTTTACCAGCAACAATATCTGTAGCAATGGCACGAAAGGGAATGGGAAGCGAATCAAAATCTTTAATATTATAAACAGGGTAAGTTAGTGAGCTAAGGAATGTTCTTAAATTTTGGTCGCTAAGTATAAATGGATTTATTTTAATTTTTTTATTAACGATTGATGCATTAATAAGGTATTGATTAAATTCACTTTTCTCTTCGTTACTAACATTATTTAAAGATAGTTTTCCACCAATTAAACTTTCCCACTGTGCTTTCTTGGTTAAAGATTCTATTTCGTTTCCAGAGTAACCTATAGCATACAAACCGCCCACGACGCTTCCCATACTATTACCGACAATTAAATCTGGAACAATACCAAGAGAATCCATAGCCTGTAGTAAAGGAATGTGGGCAATTCCTTTTGCACCACCACCACTTAATACTAATGCTACTTTAGGTTTTTTATTTTGTGAAACAAGACATTGTAAAGACACTAAAATAAAAAGTAAGGCGTAAATTTTTTTAAGCATTGTCAAATATAAAATTTATAAATTCTTTCGATTAGTGATACTGCTGTTTTAAACTTTGTTGTAACATTTGATAAATTAATTAATAAGGATTTTAACCACAATAATTAATTATTTACTCACATTATGCAAAAATACAATTAGATTAAGAAATTTATAGTCTATCTTATTAATAACTTAGAAGAATAGAAATATGGATAATTTTACTGATTTGTATATGGATTATTTGATAAGTTGAAGCAGTTGTACCACAGCAACAGGATTAGCATGTTTACTCTCGATAAAGTATTATAAAATAACATGAGCTTTATCAAAAGGCGTAAGTTTCTATAAAAAAAGCAAAACCTTATATCGAAGATTGATGCAATCAAAAGAAACCATTATTTTAGGCTTTGATGATTCTATCCAAGAATAACAATACACAAATATAACTGAGCTGAACACTTGGTATTTTAACCACGTTTTTATGCGGTTAGAGTTAAAGGAGTTAATATTCTAACCGCTTTATTAGAAGTTGGTTGAATGCGTTTGACCTGTGGCGTAGAATTTATAAAGAAAGATTTTTGGGTTACAGATAAAAAAACAGAAACTCAAACGAAATATTTTGTTTTAATCTATTGTAGCTTAAAAAATTTTTAGGTTAGCTTTTAAAAATCAATTTTCTTTTTGCGTAACTCAAAATTTTGCCCTAAATATACCTTTCGTACCATGTCGTCTGCGGCTAATTCTTCAGGTTTACCGGCTTTTAATATACCACCTTCAAACATTAAATATGTTCTATCTGTAATAGCTAAAGTTTCTTGTACGTTGTGGTCTGTAATAAGAATACCAATATCTTTTTTTGCTAGTCGCGCAATAATACGTTGAATATCCTCTACAGCAACTGGATCTACACCAGCAAAAGGTTCATCTAACAAAATAAAATTAGGATCGGTTGCTAAAGCGCGAGCAATTTCAGTTCTTCTACGTTCTCCTCCAGATAGTAAATCGCCACGGCTTTTTCTAATATGGCCTAAACTAAATTCCTCGATAAGCGATTCCATTTTATATAATTGCTGCTTTTTACTTAGTTTAGTTAATTGTAAAACACTTAAAATATTATCTTCAATACTTAATTTTCTAAAAACCGAAGCTTCCTGTGCCAAGTACCCAATACCATTTTGAGCACGCTTATACATTGGGTATTTAGTAATGTCTATACCTTCTAAAAATATATTGCCACCATTTGGTTTTATTAAACCTACAATCATGTAAAAAGAGGTTGTTTTTCCTGCACCATTTGGTCCAAGTAATCCAACAATTTCTCCTGTATTTACTTCTAGAGAAACATCTTTAACAACTTTTCGACCGCTGTAGGCCTTCATTAAATGTTGGGCTTTTAATTTCATAAGTTGAAGTTGTATTTTAAAATTAACATATTTTTCATTTTACTATTCGTTTTAAAAATAAAAAATGATATGTTTATTTAATGTAAATATTATTTTATAAAAGTACTAAAGTAGCTATAATTTAAAATTCAGTTTAGCTAAAGTTTAACTTTGCGACTCTAATTCGTCCCAATACTCGTAGGCTTTTCTTAAATGAGGAATTACAATGGTTCCACCAATTAAGGTTGCAATACTTAATGTTTCTACTACTTTTTCTTTAGAGAGTCCTGCATTATAGCAAGATTCTAAGTGGTATTTTACACAATCGTCGCAACGTAAAACAGTCGAGGCAACTAAACCTAGAAGTTCTTTTGTTGCAACATCTAACGCGCCTTTTGTAAAGGCGTTGGTATCTAAATTAAAAATACGGTTTATAACTTTATTATTATCTGCTAATATTTTATCGTTCATTTTAGATCGATAAGCATTGAATTCTTTAACTGACTCTGACATCTTTTTTTTGTTTCTTTTTCTGATTTTTAACTACAACCTTAGATATAAAAATACTAACCTGATATAGTATAAGTATTGGTATGGCCACAATAATCTGACTCGCAATATCTGGAGGTGTTATAATTGCCGAAAGTATAAGCACGATAACAAGTGCAAATTTTCTGTATTTTTTTAATAGTTCTGGTGTTACTAAACCTACTTTGGTTAAAAAATAGACAATAATAGGAAGCTCGAAAACAAAGCCAGAGGCCAAAGACGATGAGCGAATTAGAGAAATGTACGAGCTAATATCTATTTCGTTTAAAATTTCTGCACTTACTATATAGTTTGCAAGAAAATTAATTGATAATGGGATAACTATAAAATAGCCAAATAGCACGCCAATAAAAAAGAGTACAGAAGAAATAACAATAAAGCCTCTAGAGGTTTTACGTTCGTTTGCCTTCATTCCAGGACTTATAAAGTGCCATAGCTGATATATAACATAAGGAAACGCAATAATAAAACCAGCATAAATAGATGTCCAGATATGAGCCGAAAACTGTCCAGCCATTGTTCTATTTTGAATAATAAAAGGAAATTCTGCTTGACAGAATGTTGTGTCTTCAATGCCAAAAAAATTAGAGATATTGCATAACCATTGGTAGGTTGGAAAAGACATTTTTTTTGGCCACATAATAATATTGTCAAAAATAAATGTGCCAAATATAAAAGCAATAGTACCACATAATACTATAGCCATAAATATTCTAATTAAATGCCATCTTAAATCCTCAAGATGATCTAAAAACGACATACTGTTAACATCTGTTTTTGCCATTAAATAATACCTTCTTTAATTAAATTGTGTATGTGTACAACGCCTGCATAATTACCATTGTTTTCTACAAGCAATTGAGATATACCATTGGTTTCCATAAGTTCCATAGCATCAACTGCCATGGCGTCTTCGTTAATAGTTTTTGGGTTACTACTCATAATATCTTTAGCAGTTAAACCAATAAAGTTGTCTACTTTGGTAAGCATACGCCTTAAATCTCCATCTGTAATAATACCAACAATTTTGTTGTTTTCTACAACAGCTGTTACACCAAGCATACTTTTGGAAATCTCAATAATTACTTTTTTTACATCGGTATCTATTTGTACTTGTGGCTTAGTATTAACCGAAGATAAATCTTGAACACGTAAATATAGTTTTTTACCTAAAGCACCACCTGGATGGTATTTGGCAAAATCTTTGCTTGAGAACCCACGTATTTCTAATAGACAAACAGCAAGTGCATCTCCAATTACTAATTGTGCAGTTGTACTCGTTGTTGGAGCCAGATTATTTGGGCAAGCTTCTTTTGCAACAAAGGCATTTAATATATAATCTGCTTGAGTACCTAAAAAGGAATCTCTATTACCGGTAATGGCAATCATTTTATTTTTAGCATTTTTAATTAAAGGTACTAACACTTTTATTTCTGGCGTATTTCCGCTTTTAGAAATACAAATTACCACATCGTTTTCTAAAATTAAACCTAAATCTCCATGAATGGCATCTGCAGCATGCATAAACACAGCAGGCGTTCCTGTAGAATTTAGTGTAGCGACAATTTTTGTTGCAATAATGGCACTTTTACCAATACCTGTAATAATAACTCTACCCTTAGATTTGTATATAAGTTGCACAGCATCAGCAAAATCGTTATTAATTAAAGTCGCTAAATTGCTAATAGAAGCACTCTCTAAAGCAATAGTCTCTTTAGCAATTTTAAGTATATAATCTTTAGTATTCAAAATATATCATTTTAAGATTAGGTAGCATTTAAAAAGATTTTATTATCTTTAAAAGTTGCGTATAATAACTTCAATTTCTAGATTGTTAACAATCTCGACAAATTTAGCGAAAAATTAAAAGTAAAGCTTTAATTCTTCTTACTAAAAGTGTCGAATTAGAAGTTGTTCTACCATAAATTAAATATGTAAATAATTAATCGCTTAATATATACAGTGAAAAGTCAAATACGTGCTGCCCTAAAAAAATATTTCGGTTTTAGTGAATTTAAAGGATTACAAGAAACCGTTATCGAAAGTATTCTATCAAAAGACAACACCTTTGTTATTATGCCAACTGGTGGCGGAAAATCGCTCTGCTATCAACTTCCTGCGCTTATGCAAGAAGGGACAGCTATTGTAGTTTCTCCATTAATAGCATTAATGAAAAACCAAGTAGATGCCATTCGTGGTATTTCAGACCAACATGGTGTTGCTCATGTTTTAAATTCGTCTTTAAATAAAACGGAAATAAAACACGTTAAAGAAGATATTACAAATGGTATAACCAAACTGCTTTATGTCGCGCCAGAATCGCTTACAAAAGAAGAAAATGTAGAGTTTTTACGCACTGTAAAAATCTCTTTTATGGCTGTAGACGAAGCCCATTGTATTAGTGAATGGGGACACGACTTTAGACCAGAATATAGGAATTTACGTACTATAATTCAGCGTATTGGTGATAATATTCCAATTATTGGTCTCACTGCAACAGCGACGCCAAAGGTACAAGAAGATATTCTTAAAAATTTAGGAATGAGTGATGCCACAACCTTTAAAGCATCCTTTAATAGACCGAATTTATATTACGAAATTCGCCCTAAAACTAAAAACGTAGATTCAGATATTATTCGTTTTGTAAAACAAAATGACGGCAAAACAGGAATAGTGTATTGTTTAAGTAGAAAACGTGTTACAGAATTAGCACAAGTTTTACAAGTAAATGGTATAAAAGCCTTGCCTTACCATGCTGGATTAGATGCAAAAACAAGAGCTAAACATCAAGACATGTTTTTAATGGAAGATGTAGATATTATTGTGGCTACCATTGCTTTTGGAATGGGAATTGATAAACCAGATGTGCGTTTTGTAATTCATCACGATATTCCAAAAAGTATAGAAAGTTATTATCAAGAAACTGGCCGTGCTGGACGGGATGGAGGAGAAGGACACTGTTTAGCATATTACGCTTATAAAGACATAGAAAAGCTTGAAAAGTTTATGTCTGGAAAACCTGTTGCCGAACAAGAAATTGGTCATGCACTTTTACAAGAAGTTGTTGCTTATTGTGAAACGTCTATTTCTAGAAGAAAATTTATTCTACATTATTTTGGTGAAGCGTTTGACAACGAAACTGGAGGTGGAGGCGACATGGATGATAATATGAGGCATCCTAAAAAACAAAATGAAGCTGAAGAAGAAGTTACTATATTACTAGAAATAGTTAAGGCAACAAACGAGACTTATAAATCTAAAGATTTAGTAAGCGTTATTACTGGCGTTTCTAATGCGATGATTAGCTCACATAAAACTGATAGCCAGCCTTATTTTGGAAATGGAAGCCATAAAAATAAAAGATATTGGATGGCATTATTGCGCCAAACATTAGTTGCAGGCTATCTTAAAAAAGATATAGAAACTTATGGCGTTGTTAAATTAACAGATTTAGGTAGAGCTTTTATAAATAATCCCAGTTCGTTTATGATGACCGAAGACCATACCTTCGATGATTCTCACGATAACAATATTGTTAAAGCATCTAAAGGTGGTGGAGCAGTTTTGGATGATGTGCTTATGAAAATGCTTAAGAATTTAAGAAAATCTAACGCGAGTAAGCTTGGTGTTCCGCCGTTTGTTATTTTTCAAGATCCTTCGTTAGAAGATATGGCGTTAAAATACCCTGTTAACATAGCAGAATTATCAAACGTTCATGGCGTTGGAGAAGGTAAAGCTAAAAAATATGGTAAGGATTTTGTTACCTTAATTAATAAGTATGTCGAAGAGAACGCTATTGAAAGACCAGACGATTTTGTAGTAAAATCTACAGGTACTAATTCTGGATTAAAATTATACATTATTCAAAATGTGGATAGAAAATTACCGCTAACAGATATTTCTTCGGCTAAGGGCATGGAAATGGTAGATTTTATTAAAGAAATAGAAGCTATTGTGTATTCTGGAACTAAGCTTAATATTAACTATTGGATTGACGATTTATTAGATGAAGATCAACAAGAAGAACTCCATGATTATTTCATGGAATCTGAAACCGATAAAATAGATGTTGCTATAAATGAGTTTGACGGCGATTATGATGATGAAGAATTACGTCTCTATCGTATAAAATTTATTAGTGAGGTAGCAAATTAAATGTGTAGTAGCAGTTTTCAGTCTCAGTCTCAGTTTTAGTTAGTTCTTCGTAACTATAGAATTATTAAATTAAAACCGTATTACAAAAGAGAAAAGCAATTATATAAGAATATCTTTTCCTTAGGAAAAGATTTAAATAAGGAATTTAACTCTCACTATAAATATTAAAAACAATTTGTTCTTTTTTAACAAAAAGTTTTATTTGCTTAACATTAGAACGTTTTATTTTGTCTACATCTGCTTTTTCAATTTGAAAATCAATTTTAGTAACGTAGCCTTCTAACGGGTTTGCTGCATCAGATTCCAATTCAGGCATATCAGAGTTTAGATTTAAATTATAATTGTTACCAACAACTTCTAGTTTGGCGCCTGTTTTAGTTTTTACCTTTAATCTACCAACAATAAAAGTTTGCAAATAGTAATAACCACCTAATTCGTTATATCCTACATACATAACTTCCTTGTTTGAAATAGCCAAAGGTTTATTATCACCAGATTCTATTATAGTTTTAATGTAATTATCGTTTTCTACTATATCTTCATTTTGTTTGCTGCCAAATAGCTTTCTAAAAACTCCCATCCTTTAATTTTAAATAAATTTCAAATCTAATAAAATTTTACTTAAATAATATTAAAAATGATGCAACGCTTTTTTCGCAAACCATTCTAGCTTTATTAAAATAAAACTTAACTTCCTTTAATTAAAAGGAAGCGTTACTAAAATTAGTATTTAGATAATAAAATAAGAATAATCAGTTTTTGCAAGCTTAGCAAATCTTTACGAAAACCTCACATTGGTTATTTATTAACTATAATCAAAAATTGTAATTCATCATTCGTCATTCTTAAATCATTTCCTATCTTTACACCTCATTAAAATTTAAGACAATGCAAGACGGTTTATACGCAAAATTTAACACGAATAAAGGTACTATTTTAGTAAATCTAGAATTTGAAAAAACGCCAGGTACAGTAGGTAATTTTGTAGCTTTAGCAGAAGGGAATATGGAGAATTCGGCTAAACCTCAAGGAATACCTTATTACGATGGTTTAATATTTCATAGAGTAATTCCAGATTTTATGATTCAAGGCGGTTGTCCACAAGGTGCAGGAACAGGAAGCCCAGGGTATAAGTTTGACGATGAGTTTCATCCAGATTTAAAACACAGTAGACCAGGTATATTATCTATGGCAAACTCTGGACCAGGAACAAACGGGAGTCAGTTTTTTATAACTCACATTGCTACAGATTGGTTAGATGGAAACCACACCGTTTTTGGGAATGTTGTAGAAGGACAAGATGTTGTAGATTCTATAGCGCAGGGCGATACAATCGAAACTTTAGAAATTATTAAAAAAGGAGCAGCAGCAGAGCAATTTAATGCTATTGAAGCCTTTAGAACTTTTGAAGGCGCTCGCGAAGAGAAACTAGCAGCAGAAAGGGCAGAAAAAGCAGCAGAATTAGATAAATATTCAACTGGTTTTGAGCAAACAGAAAGCGGTTTGCGTTACCAAATTACACAAAATGGAGATGGTCCTCAAGCCGAAAAGGGTAAAACCGTTTCGGTACACTATAAAGGAACTTTAACAGATGGTACTGTTTTCGATTCTTCTTACAAACGTAACAAACCAATCGATTTTCCTCTAGGAATGGGTCAAGTTATCGCCGGATGGGATGAAGGTGTTGGTTTACTAAAAGTTGGTGACAAGGCACGTTTAGTAATACCTAGCGATTTAGGCTATGGTTCTAGAGGTGCTGGAGGTGTAATACCTGCAGATGCTACTTTAATTTTCGATGTAGAATTAATGGCTATTAAGTAAGTAGAAAACTATTTTTAATAAAAAATGAGCGAGTCGCTTGGAGCCGTGAAGGTAAATATCTTATAGAAGATAGAATTATTTAATTATCGTAAAGCAAATTAAGTAACAAAAAGAATTTTAAAACGTCTCATAAACATGAGGCGTTTTTTATACGTAGCTTTTAGTATTTTTACGACATCAACTAAAAAAACAACCAAATAAAAACAACCAAAAATGAAATTTAAACATACTTATTACGTATTAGTATTATTGATAATGCTCGCTTGTGGTAAGTCTGCAGACTACTCTCCAGAATTTGTAACAGCCACTTCAGGAAGCTATTTATATAATGCCAACGATGTTATAGAAGTTTATTTTGAAAATAACGAACTTTTTTTGAAATGGAGAGGTGCCGAAAAAATAGAACCTATTTACTTAGGAGAAAACACCTACTATATAAAGGAAATGAATAAAAAAATTACTTTTGTAAAACCAGAAGAATCACAAAATTATATAATTTATGAAATTCCAGAAGATAAAACTTCGGAACCTGTGAGTTATAAAAAATTAGCAAAGACTTTAAAAGTACCAAAAGATTATTTAAAAAATAAAGAATACAACAAAGCTTTAGAAGGTTATTTAGCAATACAAAAGGAAGACTCTAATAGTGTGTTTTTAAATCTACGAGATATCAATAAATTTGGATATCAATATTTAAAAAACGAAAACTATAAAGATGCTATTGAAGTTTTTAAATTAAACGCTGCATTACACCCAACTAGTGATAACGTTTATGATAGTTTGGCAGAGGCTTATGCTAGAAGTGGAGATAGTTTGCAGGCTTATAATAATTACAAAAAAGCCTTAAAATACAATACAGGAAACCGTAGAGCGAAGCAATTTATTGCTACTTACAATAAAAAGTAGTACCAACATAAATGCGTGATATTATTATGAGACGCTTTTTTTGCGACGTGGTAATCTCAAGATAATTAGAAATAGTAAATAGCCAAAATAACCTATCCCACATTAATAACTAGAACACTTAAAATACTCAATTAGAAAATTTTATTAATCAAAAAAAATAAAAGAGTAACAGGCAGTATCTCATAAACTGTATAAGTTTTAAAGTCTCGTCTTTTAGTTTTACTCCATTATTTCATAATCTAGTTTTTGGATTTTCATAATCTAGTTTTTGGTCGTCTAAATCAAATTTAAAAGTTTCATCTTTGGTATTACTACCTTCTGTTACTAACATAACTTCTAATATAAAATCGTTTTAATGTTTTACATCAAAAATTATGATAATTTCGAAGTTAGCAGTTTTTTAATAAAGTCAAGTTTCCTTTTTTAGATATTTACAGTATTTTAAGTATTGTTTTGTTAATTTAATTCAACTTTAGTAAATTCACAATATGAGCAACACTATCCAATTCGACGATTTTAAAAAAGTAGATATTCGTATAGGTACAATAATAGAAATCAACGATTTTCCAGAAGCTAGAAATCCGGCGTATCAATTAACCATTGACTTTGGTGCTTTAGGAGTTAAAAAATCTTCAGCGCAAATAACAACGCTTTATAATAAAGAAGTGTTGTTAAACAAACAAATTCTGGCTGTTATTAATTTTCCAAAAAAGCAAATTGGTAACTTTATAAGCGAATGTTTAGTACTAGGAGCTGTAGATGGTAAAGATGTTATTTTATTAAATCCTGAAACTCCCGTTTTAAATGGAATGACTGTATCTTAAAAGTGAAATTTTTAAGGATTAGTTTTATCTTATTAATAGAATTTAATATTTATAACCCACAAATTAAATCAACTTTTTTAGTGGCTCACTTTATCCGCTTTTTGCACTATTTAGCCCATTCGGTGAAAATTGGCTCATTTTAGGTCTATTAATGTTATGAAATGTAATTCCATATATTTTTATATTTACTCATTTGGGTGTAAGTATTTAAGATAGCAGCATTTTGTGATTTTGAAAGTGCTGGATCTTTTTTAAGTACCTCTTTTGCATAATAGCGCGCGTGTTGTAAAATATCGCTATCTTTTATAATGTCCGCAATTTTCAGGTTTAAAATACCGCTTTGTTGTGTTCCCATAATATCACCTGGTCCACGAAGTTTTAAATCAACCTCTGCAATTTCGAATCCATCGTTGGTACGCACCATAGTTTCAATACGTTTTTTACTGTTTATAGATTGTTTATGGCTCGTCATTAAAATACAATAACTTTGTTCTGCACCGCGACCAACACGACCTCTTAATTGGTGTAATTGAGACAAGCCAAAACGCTCTGCGCTTTCAATAATCATAACCGAAGCGTTGGGTACATTTACGCCAACTTCAATTACAGTTGTTGCCACCATAATTTGGGTTTGGCCTTTTATAAAACGTTGCATTTCGAACTCTTTATCTGCAGGTTTCATTTTGCCATGTACAATAGAAATTTGATACTCTGGAGCAGGAAAATCTCGGGCGATACTTTCGTAGCCATCCATTAAATCTTTATAGTCCATTTGCGCACTTTCTTGTATTAAAGGATAAACAATATAAACCTGTCTTTTTTTCTTTATTTCCTCTCTTATAAATCTAAAAACTTTAAGTCTATTAGAGTCGAATCTATGCACTGTTTTTATGGTCTTTCTACCAGGTGGTAATTCGTCTATAACAGAGATGTCTAAATCACCATAAACAGACATGGCTAAGGTTCGTGGAATTGGTGTTGCAGTCATTACCAAAACGTGAGGAGGGAAGGTGTTTTTTTTCCATAATTTAGAACGCTGTTTTACGCCAAATCTGTGTTGCTCGTCTATTACTGCTAAGCCTAAATTTTTAAATTTTACCTTGTCTTCGAGCAATGCGTGTGTACCGATTAAGATGTCTAATTCGCCATTTTCAAGCATTTCGTGAATTATTTTTCTCTCTGAAGTTTTAGTTGAACCTTGAAGTATTTTAATACTGATATTCAATTCTTTACATAATTCAACTAAACCATTATAATGCTGTACAGACAAGATGGCAGTAGGCGCCATTAAACAGGCTTGAAAACCATTGTCAAGTGCTATAAGCATTGACATAAGTGCAACAATTGTTTTACCAGAACCCACATCGCCTTGTAAAAGCCTATTCATTTGAGCATTACTTCCCATATCTGCTCTAATTTCTTTAAGTACTCTTTTTTGTGCTCCTGTTAATTCGAACGGTAAATAGTTTTTAAAAAAGGAATTAAAATGGTCGCCAACAGTTTTAAAAGGAAAGCCTTTTATTTTAGATTTATGAATTAAATTTTTTAAAATTAATTGTAATTGTATGTAAAAAAGTTCTTCAAATTTTAGCCTGAATTCAGCCTTAAAAAGCAGCTTAGAATCTTTAGGAAAATGGATGTTAAAAAGTGCTTCGGATTTTGAAACTAATTTTAAATTTTCAAGTAAATTTATAGAAAGTGTTTCAGCAAATTTACCACCAGTTTCAAGGAACAGATTTTGCATGATTTTTATCATCATTCTATTAGTGATTCCTCTTGTAGAAAGTTTCTCTGTAGATGGATAAATGGGTTGTAAAGTCGAGCGTAAATTTTGCTCGTGTTCGGTTAGCAATTCAATATCTGGATGTGCCATATTTTGCTTGCCTCCAAAATTATTTACCTTTCCAAAAATAACATAAGGGACATTAGTTTTTAAACCTTCTCGAATCCATTTTTGACCACGAAACCAAACCAATTCCATAACACCTGTATCGTCTTGAAAAGTGGCGACTAAACGCTTGCCTCTTTTTTGACCAATTTCTTTAAAGCCAGTAATTTTTCCAATAACTTGAACTTCGGCTGTATTTTGGTACAACGTATTTATTTTATGGTATTGTGTGCGATCTAAATACCGGTTTGGAAATAGGTTAATAAGATCTTGATAGGTGTGAATACCAAGCTCCTTGCGAAGCAAATCTGCACGATTTGGTCCAACACCTTTTAAATAATCTATAGGAGTTTGAAGATTGGTTGCCATAAATAACGAAATTAATGTATTTTAGTTAAAAGTGAAAGCGATTTTTTGTCACTTCGAGTGTTTTGTAAGGTACGAGCAAAATGTATCGAGAAGTTTTTGTTTATTCTCGATACAATTCTGCTAAGTCCAATCACTGGAACTCACAGAATAGCTGATTGAATAACAAAAAATTGTATTTTGGCTTAATCATTGTTTTATTATTTAATATGAAGTATATACTTATCATTTTAATTACTCTTATTTCTTTTTCTGCGGAAGCACAACAGACTGAATAT